>Ga0065711_1001612_pt1 | contig 41672 bp, 25 predicted proteins | sample Hoacrofraction12_FD_59098 | JGI IMG/M metagenome (GOLD analysis project Ga0065711, IMG submission 59098) | Hoatzin crop microbial communities from Cojedes, Venezuela - Epithelial fraction 12 v2 (version 2) | ecosystem: Host-associated > Birds > Digestive system > Esophagus > Crop | place...
TAGCCTGACATTTTATTTTCTTTTGTCTGAGAAAAAAAAAAAAAAAAACTTAAAACCAAAAGTATTCTCTTTGAGCTTTAAGGTACAATATAATTTCAGATGCTTAGAGTTTTATTTTTAATTAACCAGTAAAATATGATCAAGGCAACATCAAAGCAATAAATACTGTTTAAAATGTTTCCAAAGAGAATTATTTTGAACGCAGGGTTTTGCTGTAAGCTTTGACAAAGTTTTTCTCCATTTTTCTTTTCATTAAGCAGCAACTCCAGGTGAAAGACCACTATGTATTAATGACCTCTGCCACTACATGTATAATTTTCATGAAAATGGATTTGAAGGTCTCCTAGTTCACCACTCATGAGCGATACCAAAACTGCCATGCAGAACCATGGCTTTTATTGCACGCAGCTTGGAATTCTTATTACACATGGCAATAGAGGAAAAGACTCCAAAGTAAGAGCAAACACACACAGAACAGGAGAAATTGGTATACATTGCACCTCATGCAAACAAAACCACAACACAACAACAAGAAATGTTCAGAGAAGCTGGATGTAGAAACTGAACTGGGTTAGCTCTGGTCCCACCTGAGCTGAACCCTCTGCCTTGCTCTGTCTGCAGATGGGCTGTCCTTTACCTGAGATTGACGGCAGCTCTTTCAAAATATCTGCAAGACAAGCAGTCAATCGGCCACCACAATGTCACCTGCTGTCAGCTGACAGTTTCTAATTTTCACAAAGATCACCTTCTCTTTTTAGGAAAGTTGCTTTGAAGTCAGAGGCCACTCAAGAAATACCAAGAGGAGTTTGTTTAGGTTTGGGTTGTGTTTTTTTTTCCCAATGCTTTTCTAATTAAATTTTTCTTTAAAAATCACATTACATGAGCCCAGCTTAGTCAGCAAGCTGACATTTGTTGAACATTATTTTTGTCACAGTGGTGAGCGTAATGAGTTCTTTAAAAGCCATTTATAGCTGTTGATATACTGACCAAGAGGTGCTAGTAACAAATGGTCCAGTTTAATGATGCATAGCTCTGTTCTCTTCTGCAACAAGCCATCTTCTATATGACAGGACATGGGGAAAAAAAAACAACCCACCCTGTTCCTTCTGGTCAATTCCACGGTGACTCCAAAAGCAGCAAAAGATTTGGAGCAGGAAATTGGTAGAAGTAGTTGTAGCTTAGCCATGCATATAAGCACACCATTTGTGAGCTACAATCCAGACTAACAGTGTAAAATCTGCCCATTCAGGCCCACTGTACACTGCTGAGTTTTGTTTATTTAGCCTCAAAGTTGAGACAGTTTCCAGGTATGCTCTGTTTAAAGACTATCCCATGCTCATTTATAAGATACATTCCCTTTGTATCATGCAACTATCCACTTGTTTACACTCTGGATTGGGTGTTACTTTTTTTTTTAAATAAAAAAGCAAGAAAAAAAGAAAATTCCTTACATTTAAAATATGATCAGAATAAGCTCCTGAAAGATTAGCTACACAAAAGATAAAACCCCTATATACAGGCTGCAACATGAGATAAGCTTGTGTACACATGGTTATGACAGAAGTTCTCAAAGTGTTTTTAAACTGCAAGAGGAACATCTGGTATCACTGAAGTTAGAGACTATCAGTAATTTTTCTAAGCAGCGCTTCAAACCACTTGCAGATTTTTTCCACCTGAAAATACTGGGGTAGCGACTTTCAACTGATAGGAAATACAGCCAGTGACTTCCCTCTGTAAATGATTTTTTTTTACTGTTTTGACAGTCAGTGAAGTAATGCACTTTTGCTTGTTGAGCCAGAGGGACATGGCTGCAGATTTCTCCAGCATACAGCTCTGTCTACTCTCCACAAAAACACTGTCATAACCTCACATGCAGGTTCTGGGCTCTAACACAGACACACTAAACTATGTTAGCCACAGAGTATGATTCATATGTTTTACAAATCCAATTAATTAGATAATTTATATTACATCCTACAGATTATTAGTCTGTAATAGATAATGCACAATTCCTTCGTTGCCATGTTCAAAGTAGAAATGATTAGATATTATCATTTCAAATTAAGTATCTAGAAACTGAGGTCTGTACTGTGAATCTTAAAAGGAAAAAAGAAAAAAAGACGGGGTGCCAAAACTAGTTTTCAACTGTTCACAATGTGTACCTAGGGTAATGTTCATTGCTCACACTTGGACATCTGCAACCGAGTCAGACGTTTACTCTGATTTGGACAGACACATGTCTACCTCAGATGATGTGCTAATTCCTCATCAGACTGCAGGAGGAGCATAGACTGCCAGCTCAGAGGAGCGAAGCTTGATCCCACCCCTACCAGTACAACTGTCACTGAGTTAAAACCAGCATTTTGGCTCCGTCCCCCCCTTTTTTTATTCTTTCCAGTTCCATGACAATGCAGGTGAGATAATCTACTGCAACAACATTAATTGATTTGGAAGAGACTCAGAAATTAGTTAGCCTTTTGATACTGTAATCTCAACAGCAAAATGCTATCCCCTACCACAGTCAAACCAAAGCAACATATGACTCAGGCCGGCTTCAGGAAAGAGAGTTAACAAGATAAACAGTGAGACTTCCTTTATTTTAACAGTTAGGCTGTTTCCAGCACAAAGGTTGTACATGTGCGATTTGGTAATTGGTTACACTACATAGAAAAATATTTGCTCAGAAAGTGCATTATATTTGCTTGTTACGAATAAAGCCTACTACTTTTCTTTCAACACTGTTTAATGATTTAATCTGCATTACTCCCAGCTTCTCAGCACAAGTAAACCCCAGGCTGAGCACCGTGCACCATTTTAATCGCTTCCTTTCCCTCTGCCCTGCATTCCAGAGGACCTTAAGAACTTGTTGACACCTGTCTGATGTTTCAAAAACTTTGATTTCAACAGGTGCTTACAGGGTCCAAAGTATCCAAGGGAATAGGCTGGAAAAAAACTGTCATCCTCAGTCCTTGCAGTGAAGCTGCTAAAAGCACCATAATCAAACCACGAAGACAAATATAACATCCATTTTTCTTTATTGGCGTGCCTCAGAATTCACTTGTTTGCCATTTGCCTCGACTATAGCAAACCTTAATGACAATCTTTTGAGGCTTCTTTACACAATACAGAAGCCAGTATTTGTCGTGTGGAGTGAACGGACTGGAAACATCGAATTCAACTCACTGCATGCACCAGTGCCTTCAGAGAGGGCCCTCTTTAGCACTCGGGCACAGCTGTCACTCCAGTTTATCAGGATTTTGACTGCTTATGAAGTGCTGCGTCAGCACAGGCACAGCAGCATCAGTCAGAGGTGAAATTCTATTGTCACAGAGTTAAAGCAGATCTAAAAGTAACCCATCCCACTCACCTGCCCCATCCACAGAGAAATCCCCTTGCAAGCCATTCCCGTTCATCATGGCTTTTCAGCATCCGTTACTATTCGCTACCACTTTCAGCTACAGGCTAAATAGCTGCCATCCACTACTCTGTCTAGGACCAGGCTTGGCACCATCAGGGCAGTATCCACGTGGGAACAAAACTCTTACAGCAAGACAACACAAAATTAGCCATCCATGCTGCAAAATGTATCCAGCTGCTGACACTTCACCTCGCCAGCAACGCCCCATTCCACGACCACTACTTTCACCTGATTGCTGACAAACCCTTGGAAACTTGAAGAGAGAGAGAAATTAAGTGCTAAAAAAAAATTAGTCTTGCAAGGTAATTGAGAAGGGACAAGGAAACAGAGACAGGGGATTATCTTTGAATCATTTTCTGCCTGCACATTCACTTTTGGGAAGCTTATGGTAAGAACAAATGAATGCCTTATTTTATTTTTAGTTCACCAAAACACGCATATAGCATCGGGATTAAAAGTTCATTAAAGTATCTCAAATTGTTATTCCTTGTAAAAAATATTAAACAAATTTTTCAAATACAGTTAATTTCAGTAGCTGCTAATTAACTAACAAGTTCCTGTAAATGTGTCACTATGGATCTTTTGGGAAATTTTATCAAACATTTGCCAGAATTTCTAATAAAACCACAATGCTTCTTCATCTTTAATCTTACATGTTTTGCTTAGCTAGTTACAGGCACTAAGATTACTTATTTCATGCTTCTGCTCCCGGAAGTCCCTATCAAAAGGCTAAACTATCTCCCCAAAATTCGGTGACAGTTCTTCACAAAGCAAAGCAGTCGGCCTTTCCAAGCCTCATTAATCTGTTTGAGCTGCCACAGCCAAGAGCTGAAGGGAAAAGCAAAGGAAACTTCAATTGAAAAATATTTTGACATAACTGACCCAGATGACAAACCAAGCTTAAGCACATGTCAAGCACAGGGAGCGGTACAAAAGCATCGGCAGGGCAATACAGGAAGTTAAATCAAGCCAAGGTGAAGTCAGAGCTCTGAGAACAGTGTATATTATTTTTGTAATTAGTGCTAACTGAGAAAAAGAAAATAGTCCTTCAGCCCAGGCTCTTAAGTAACAGCAAATAAACGTCAGGAATATTTTCTAACCTTCCCCCCTCCTCATAGCTGGAGCTCCTAATCAATGCAAATAACATTACAGAGCAGTATAGAACACATAATCCATACCATCCGTTTGCTCGGTGTTAATGTCCTTAAACACTGTTTACTGTCACAGGTGCGTTTGGGTTGTCGGGCAGGTATTTTTTTGGGGGGTGGGGGATGGTGTTTTTAAGTATTGCTTCATCATGTTTACAACAATTAGTTTGTCTCACTTAACTGAATTCCAAGGGGTTTAACTTTTGGATGTCTAAGCTTTCTGAAAATGTAAGCTGGTTTGTGTCACTATCGCCAAGTGAGTTTTTGCCTTAGTTTTGATTTTAAACAGACAAATAAATATTAAAAAGCACACTAAGCAGCAAGAGGAAAAATAATGGTTCCAAAACCATTATAAGCATATAGAAGTTACATAATTTTTCTTGTTATTTATTTTGTAAACTCAGGTAATCTGCTTGTTGGACAGAAAACAGAACTCAGAAGTCCCCTGTTGATATAATCATGAGCAAAAGACTCTGGAAATTAACAGAACATCTCTCTCTGGTTTTAGCAGGCCGAGTAAGTAGAAGTTAATGCAATATAGAATACCATCAACAACATACATCCCCTCTTGCACGCAGCATCCTGGGCTTATGGGTAACTCAAGGGGAAAAAGGATTTTCCAGTCCCCGTGCCCCTTACGGGACCATCAGCTAAGGAACACCTTATAACGGGGTGATGGAGTTCATCTGGGTAGGTACTGTGATGGTGCCTCCTAGCCTGACAACATAAGAGCAAACTTCAGCGTTCATTTTGAAACAGCTTAAAAACAAAATCGCCCAATGCTTTTGGTATTTGGTGGTAAAGTTAATTACCTACACACCACAATCAGAGAGAAAATAAATCCAAAGAGATTCTCCGCAAGTTGCTTCCCAGAAAAGCAATAGAAAATCCATGAAGAAAAGTAACATTCACTAAATTCCTAGTACAACACAATGATACAGGATTTCCTAAAAATAAAATTTTGAAAAAAAAATCCAAGGCGGCAGTTATAAAAAATGTAAATAAACTAAGACGCAAGACAAATGCAGACATAATTATCTATGCCATACAGCAAGATATGGAAGTTTCCTCCAAAACCATACTTCTAATATCACCATAAAGTCTTAGTGATCTAATCAACATATATCTCAAAAAGGCAGCCAGTGAAAGCTGACCCTAAGTGCAGGAACTGTCAAAATAGTACAAAGAGATACCCACCACATATACAGTCAAAGGAGGGGAAAAAAAGCCCACAGAATCAACACAGTGACAAGGGGCTTCATTTTCTTCATGTTCAATTTCAGAAAGCTAGATGACATCTAAAGCAAAAATGTCACAGAAACAGTTTGATAGTTTACTACAACAGAGAAGTGTCATCAGCCTGGCAGGAGCTGAAAATTATACCCCCCCATCCTATTAATATTTATAGGTCCAACATCCATATACAATTTTCTTTTCCTATTAGTAAAAGAATTGCATAAAGTACATTTCGAAAGAAAATTACAAACTTTGGGGTAAGCACAAAATGAGTGTGAAGAGGTACATATGTGCATAGAAGGCTGACTGAAATAAGAATTCAACCAGATCAAATCCTATTGATAAGTCAATACTGATGTTCAATCCTGAAGAATGAAAAAATTATCCTAATACATTCCTTCATACACATATCCAACCTCGTATCCATGACTGCAAAACACTGAAAACTCTCCAATAAGTTGAAAAAAATTCACTTGTCTCTTTGTAACAGAGGTTTGGAAGGGGGGAATAATCAAGATAACCAATAAACCCCTGAAAAGCCTCAGCGCTGCAAAAGGTTTAGAAAAAGGGTGGTGGAGGGAGCAGGAAGAGCCTCCCCAGTAAATTCAGCAGATATATTGTATTAGAGACGAAGTAAGTCAAGTAAAGGAATAAAAATAAATAATTCCCCTTAGGAATTACATGCAAGATTGCTTTGTAAACCAACCAACCAACCACTTCTCTCCAGAAAAGCAAAAGGTCACGAGTCTTGGTGAAAATATAGCTATAAAAAGTTTTGGCCAAATATCAAAGAGCTTGTTTACATAAGGGCCACATTAATTGTAACACTAACCATTCAAACTTCACAATAGATTTCAGGAGAGAACAGGATGCAACGTCAAACATCTGCTATCACGTTATTTTCTTCAGCTCCTCTGCCCAGAAATTACATCTGGACTTTGCCCATCTTCCAAACCTTATTAGAGGCAAGTCAGACATGGGCCGGAGGCTGGGCCGTTCTGACTATGCCTCATATAGCATTATGACAACCAGCCGTGCCCAAGACACATGGAAATGTCACATTTTAACAGATTACACATAACCCAGCTCATTTAAGTACCTCATCTAACAGAGTCAGCTGCCCAAACTGCACAGACATTGCACAAACATCTGGAAAACGGTGCAAACCCTTCCTGGAGGCAGGCTGGGGCAGGGGTGATACCTGTTGCACCCGAGCGGGACAGTCAACTTAGACGAGTACATTCAGCACTGCTTGAGAGACTTGGAAATACTGTGCCCATGTAATTTAAATGTAGCATGCAGACAAAATAGGTTCATCTTCCAAAAACCACTGGACCAAGTAAGCACTGCATGTAACGTTCTCGATTTCCTCTCAGGTTTCGCACACAGGGGAGAGAGACGGCATCCAGCAGCAGGCTCACATAGCCAGAGCTATGCCTTCTGTCTGCAGTCTGCTCTCGAGACAGACCCAAGAACCTGAGCCACCTGAACTATCCTGAAAGAGTACACATATCCTACAGGCACTTTTCATCAGAATTACTTATTTGGTGCAGAAGAGAGTGGAAGGAAAATGCAAGTCTGAAAAGTAAATTATAAAGAAAAACACTTCCATTTCAAAAAGGCTGATATCAGTTCCAAGGACAGATATTTAAGACATAACGTAGAGAACAGGAAAATTAATAGGACTATAAGCAAGAAAAGAAAAATCCCCCCCTCAAAAAAAAAACAAACCAAAAACAAAAACCAAAAAACCCTCATATATTCATCTACTTTGGATTTATTGCAGGAACACATGCAGTGGAAATTAATTCATGCCTGCTGTGCTTTAAGAAGTGCTACAGACAATGATGTTTAACACATTTAGTACATGATTGATGTTGCTTTTTCTGTCCAGGAAGCAAATGTGAAGTTAGAGAAAGTGGGCTATGTTCCCTTCCTGGAGTCATCATATCCAAGGCTGGACATGCTCCAGAGATGTGCTTCTCGAAACATCTGTACACTGAATATTTGACCAGTTCCAGGCTAAGGGATTTAAACCAACAGGGAATAAAAGACATTTTCCCCAAGCCAGCCACTTCTGCTGCAGCTTGTTAGTGACAGGGGGGGTTTGCACTGCCAGAACTCCACCAGGAAGAAACTCTGCATTACTGTACAAAAGCATTTCATATCAGTGCACCTTCGGATACTGCCTATTCAGCATGAGCCACCTTTGACTTTTGGACAATTAACTGCACCAGCAAGAATGTCTGATGTAGCTATGCCTGATGAATAAAGGATAGTGACAATGCTCATTTTTAACTGTTTTTGCTTCAGACTGCTACCTTTTTTTCCCCACCCTCTTAGGCATCAGTGCTTTGGGCAAAACAAAGAGGAATGTTTTCCTTTAAGCGATGCAAGAGGAAAAGGTTACCTTGTTTACCAGTGACTCTGGAGCACAAAGAACTACTTTGTCTCTATGGAAGAGGCAGCAAAGGTAGTGTTTCTTAAGGACTAAGGTTTCCAAGACTGCTCTTGTTGATGTGACCGTGACCCAGAGGCCTGTCTGCAATACTGGGAAGCACAAGCAATGAAGGGCTGCTGGCTTCAGGGTCAGCGTGACTGCCTCTGCTCCCAGAGAGGACAGGATCCAGAGCTACTACAGTTACAGTGTGTCTGAAAGGACAGGCAGAGGAGGAAGCTGTGTAGAAACTAACACAGAAGGATTTGTCAGCAAAGAGATGGTCAACAGAAAAAAGTACGTGATCTTACTGCTGAGAAGGAGATACTTTTAAAATACTTAAATGTTTTTTTCTTGCACTTCATTAACATTCTGACACAGCTGCGAGACTACCCCATGTGGAATCACTCTGCTATCTTTTTTTCTTCCTATGCATTGAAGCTCAGTATTATTATTAAATAACTTCCATTCACGCGTTTTCCATACAACCCACAGTAATCAACTACACTGATTCACAAGCAATGAAATCCAAATTTTTTCTATACTTAAAGTGTTTCTTAATGCTGAGAGAATATCCCACTTATCCAAGAGTACTCCAGATATAACTGATTTTGCAAACTTTCTAAAAACTGATGAAGTAGAACTATTCCCCCTGAAAAAAAGGGAAATAGGGCAAGAAAATCTGTAATGAAACATGAACAGTGAGATAGAGTGACTCTCCTGAGGAATGAAAAGGAATGTAAGAGATGAGATGGTAGTATTTCCATGCAAGCAAGTAACTATTAAAGTAAGAAGAGCTACCCACTATCCAGAGTTGTATTTCATTTATACTGCTTTAAGAACTTCATTGTTTCCATTTTTAAAAAGATTTAAAATAATGCAATAATTAAGATGTCACTATACAGCTTACCCACTCATCCAACATTTAATTTGTGTCCTGTGATAAAATAAATAACAAATTTTTAAGAAAATACAAACCTTACTTGATATTTTCAAAGCATTTGCTGTAGCTCATATAACAATCAGAAACACTAAGAGCCACTGGATTCTAGCACTGGAAATTGGTAAACTATTAATTGTTATGCAGGAGTTAAGAAAACATAAGACTAAATAGCCTACCTTCACTGCCAAGAAGTTGAGACCACTTTCATGAGCCAAAGCTTTTGCTATCATTGTTTTCGAGCACCCAGGAGGTCCATAAAGCAGCACACCTTTTGGAGGCTGAATCCCCATTCTGATGAAGGAGTCAGGATGTTTGAGAGGCCATTCAACTGCCTGCTTCAATTTCAGCTTGACATCTTCTAGTCCTCCTACGTCCGACCAAGATACCTGCAAAGCAAACCATTTTGCTGAATTCAGGCAATGAAGCAAAACTACTAAAAAAGAAAACAAAATAAAAATGCCCTGTAGACTGCGCAGTGATTATTTCATGGAGTTATTTTTAACAAGTCACTTCTTCAAAAAGCCTTTTTTAAACACAAAGCTATTATTAATAGAGTCACACAAAGTAAAAGGGGATTAGACTTGCTTTATGCTGGAGGATGTAGGTAAAATATTTTGTATCTATTTTAAAGGTCAATAAGAAAACACAGGAAAAAAAACAATAAAATGACAGCACAGTCACACAGGCAGCAACACTTCGCATGGTCACTAGCAAAGTCACAACTCAGTTCTCTTGTTTTTTAATGTGATACTGATGCAGAATTTGTAAATTACTTTGATGTCTTCCCTGAAGGAAAGGACTGCACGAGCTCAAGCCGGTTTTATTTATAGCTGCAGGCCCTGATTCCAGCTCTATCACCCCACTAAGCTGAACAGGACCGAGTATTAGAAGTTTTGGGGGTTTCTCCACTTGCCAACACTATCACTCCCGTATAGGACTTGGGTACTGGAGATTTGACTAGAAGCTTCAGAACAAACAATCCTCTAAACAGAACAATCCTCCAATCTACAGAAAAGAAAAACCACACACAAAAAAGCAACAGAAACCCAACCGCAGTTAAAAGACAACTGCAGTTCAATTTGCTCTGCTGAAAACACAAGACAGACTTGTCAGGCATATATTGGGACAGAATTAATACGTCCCCACCAAAACACCAGACGGATCTAAAACCTGCTATACCTCTCCCCGCATCACTGTCAACACGCCTGAGACTTCTCTCCACATCCCCCAGCCTGTTCTTTGTCCTGTCACCATCCATCCCATCCACTTCAAATATTAAACATGTCAAGACACATCTAAATCAAATGATGTTCTGCCTTGAAAGACTCTTCCAAAAATTTACTAGACATAAATCACCCTTCAGCTCTGGAAAGTCAGCTACACTTGAAAGGCAAGCAGAGTATTACTAAGAGGCCATATATCGTCTTTCTCCTGACTTGAAAAAACTGGTGTCACTCCTGGCTTGTCCCCATTGCTATTCTCCTGATACCAGTCCACAGAGTGGAAACTCAAAGTAGAAAGTCCCTGAAAGAGGCAGTCTACTAATGAAGTGGAAGAAAGAGCATTTGGATGTGGTGCAAGCACTTCTGTGTAAGTCGGAGCAAACTGCAAACCAAACAAAACTTCTCCTCGATTGTCAGTCTTTGACACAGAAACAAATTACAAGCAGAGAGAAAACAGCAAAGATCAATGCACACAAGTCCACTCCTTGGAAACAGAGTTTAAAGGCTAACTGGAAGGTGAGGAGCTGCCGATCTGCTGCCTGCAGAACATCATCTCTCCCGCACCAGGAATATGTTACAGGAACTCCAGAAATAAACCCAAACTCCTTCTTCTTCTTAGTGACCAGTAGTTTCTCATTCTTAAATAATTACTTTATAAGCCTGGAGAAGTATGAAACATGTAGAGTTGATCACCACTGCCTACTAAGAAGGACCTGAAAGCACAGGAATCTGCCAAAGGCAGGATTTCCTTATGGAAAAAAAGAGAAAAAGAAAAACAGAAGAGAAACACAAATTTGGGAAAGAACAAAGTGAAAACTGAATCAGACACAGCAGAGTATCCCAGCAGCAAGGGGAGGAAAGGATTTTAGCAGGGCCACTACCAAAGCAGCGTGCCTCTTCTCGTAACTCGTACGCCAACTTTTGCAGCCTGCCAGTATTCCCTTCTGAAGTGCTGCTTCATGCTACAAGCAAGACTAACTGCACAAATCAGATTAAAGGAATGGTAGCAAACAGATGAAAGTGGCCTGTGCACAAGTCTCCAGTCTTGAAATAAAAGTGTTTGTATGAATTCAACAAAAACAGTGAAGGGAGAAACTCCACAACACTACAGAAGAGGGAAACAAGAGCATGAATTCCCTCCACCCGACTCTGAGCTGGGTATCTTGGGCTACGAACAGAGTCAAAAGAGAGAGAGAGATACTTAGCAGAGAAATTCAGCTATAGTACAAACTCTGTCAGAAGACAGACAAGTGGTTTCACACCCAGTTTCTCTCTTTCTCCTTTCGAAGGAACATATGGTGAGAGGGTGTCCAATTTAGGCACCTCAGTTAAATGCTTAAAGGTAAGAAGAATCCTCCCTTCCTGCCTGGGTTTTCATGGTACGAGACAGAAATCCACCTGCAGATTTTTAATTACAATGAAGCAAACATACAAGTTTATGAAAAGTGAAGACACGTGTCAGATACCTCACTTGTGTCTTGCCACTGTTCCACTGATGCAAACCACCCCTTTTCACTCAAATTTCATGGTTGAGTAACATAATTAAACTCAGGATAGTTAATCCCAATTTTCCCAAAGCTGGTGTTTCAAAGTCAGATCTGAAACAGTGTCAGTGTTTTATATTTAATTTTAAAAATAAGTATTACCTATCCCTACAACCCTTAATTCTACCTAGCAGCTCTGTAAATGGCACAGAACTAAATCTTGGCACTTTTAAACAACTTTTTCTTAGGGAAAAAGACATATAACACAAGGTTGTTCTAATTTTTCAGTATCAATGCTTACTCATATCTAGTAAAGCATGGACTAGCTATTCCTATCATCGTGTCTTTCTAACTAGACAAAGATTGTGACAAACATGAACAAGAACTTCTTAAAATTAAGCCATCAGGAATTCCCTGTAACATTCACCACAAGGTAAAATCCATTAGTGGTACTTTACACACATGCAGAAAGCCAGGGAGAAAACACCTAAATGTTATTTTTGCCCTCTTGCAAATATTCAGACTATTGCACAGTCTTCTGCTCCTTCTCTGGAGATATTCAAGACCCGCCTGGACAAGGTCCTCTGCGGCCTGCTGTAGGTGACCCTGCTTCGGTGGGAGGGTTGGACTAGATGACCCACAGAGGTCCCTTCCAACCCCTAACATTCTGTGATTCTGTGATTATTCAAATAGTTTTTCAGACTCACTAAATGTCATTTAACATCAACACAAGTGATAGACTTGTACAGAAAAGGTGAAGCAGGGCCACCTTACATGAAGGTTGTTTTCAGTAATCTGGAGACTTATTCTGATTTTGGTCAAATTTAAAAAAATCAGAAGGCTTGCCCGCTATGAGTTAAAAAAGAAAATAATTAACCAGTCAAAAATTCAGTTAACTTCTTTAGTATTTCTATAATACAAGGTGTGGAATTCAAGCAGCAATGGTATTAAAAGCAAAAATAGCTAATAAAACACTACCTTCACGTTCTGGTCAAGTCCTAAACAAAACTTTTTTTTTCCCCTCATTTCAAAAGGATAGAGATGGGGGGGGGAAGTCCACCAACAACAAAACACTCAAAAGTAAGAATTCTTTTAGATTCATATAAGTTTGGAGGAATTAAGTGGATTGTTTCTTGCACATAAACCCTCAGTAACTTCCCAACTGCAATTAACACAAACGCTAGCGCGTGCATTCGGACAGTTAGCTACACTACTTTTACCTGCAGACGAACTCAGAGGAAAGGTGTTGCAACACAAGCAATGAAGTGTGATATTCTGTCACTGGGGAAATGGTTTTAAAGACTAGCCTTGGGGCTGAGCGTACACATACAAAGACAGTGCTCTGCTACAGTGTGTAAGACACCAAGATTTCATTACTGCGTAATCTTTAGCTCTCCCCTGGTCAACAGAGCTCAGAATACAATGCAGAGCAACAACTCCCCAGAGCCTGTTAAGCAGCAGCAATAAAGAAATAAAGCAGACATGCAAAGGATGTCTCATCCAGAACCTTTTGGCTGCAAAGACACAAATCTGAGTGTTGAATTACAGTAAAGGGAGTGAAATAGGCAAGCAAAACCCATAGCACTCTACAAAAATTTCAGAAAGACCCACAGGAGAGGGAAGAACAGCAACTGCAGTGCAACTCCCCAACGAGCTGAAGTATTAATGTCCTGATTTATAACATGCATCTCCTCTCTCCTAAATCCCTGCTGCAGAAAAAGCAGCCTTCCAAAAAGGTTGTAACACATAGCAAAGTTCAAGACAGGTTCTGTAAAAACAGAAAACAAGATGCTATGTGGAACGAGGCAGCAAGTGATGGCATTTGCCTTGGTCACTGCCAACTTGCACGGCAATCTGGACACAAGTGGAAGGACAAAAGAATGCAGAAAGAAGAACACAACACATGTGGTGGCACCTCGTGGTGGCACCTCCGCCTCCAACAGCTCCTCCTGCACACAAACTCACTTTTTATCTGCTGCCCCAAATATACTTCATTTTGGCTGTTCTCCCCACCACTAATTGTGAATATGCTTGGAATAAAAAAGAGCTCAATTTGCATCAATGACAAAAAACCTAATAACTAGCTTGTCACAAAGCACTTTTCAGAAGCAGACTGCAAAGCATTCTATAAAGGTTATCAAATATCCTCAGCCACCGACAAGTTACTTGCTTGAGGACACCCCAACAAGTCAATTCTAATATATCTCCTTGCTCTTTAGCTACTACTCCAAGTATATGCATAAAATCTGGAAAAACCTCTTGTGAAGTAAGACAAAAGACTGCAACAGAGCAATCTGCCCTAGTAACCTTCTGAACAGCCAAGCAACTAGAGCTCAGTTCTAGGGCCTAAAAAGCAAAGACTGATTTGAAAACTGATTTTTCTTTACAGCCTACTCACAGTTCCACAGATTTAGGAGAACAAGCTCTATGTCGATGAAACAATTTGGAGTTTATAATAAAAGAAGTAATAATTTTCATTCACTATCAGAGCTGATACCAGCTTCGAAAAAAACAACAGCCCATAAATGGTGAAGGTGCCATGACTATAAGGGAAGGAGCCCTTCAACAAAATTCACGTACTTCGTTTACTTGGAAGTTACTTTGAACTCTTCTCATTCAACTGACACATGGCTACTGCAAAGCAATGAAATATGAAGAAACCCCACCCTCTGAAAAACAAAAAGTTAAAAATCACAAAATTCTCAGTTTAATTCAGCATGTAAATCAATGGTTTTACTTGTAACTAACTAACTGCACAGCCCAGAAGTTCCAGCCACAGCATGGGGGCTGCCAAGTGAATAATGTTTCTGCAGCAAAGAAGCCGGTATTATTAATGTAGCTCAGATTTCTGTCTTCTCTTTGGAAGAGATCTCATAGTTGATCATTTATTTAGTGTTTGAAGTTATTTTTAGCAAAGATTTTTTAGATGACAGTGTTAGTCAGACTTCAAAACATGAAGGAATGTAACCCCTGATGCTCTAACAAATTTACCCGCACAATTAACTGTCTAGCTGGCTAGCTTCTGGGGCAAGTAGAGTAGACGAAGAAAAGCCTATACTTTCTGTCTGTAAGGATCTGGAGATAAATTAATATGGGATAATCACAAAGATACATTAGCCAGGAAAAACAAAACAAGTTTCAAGTTTCTTGAAGAAAGCTGGACTCTCACCTAGTTCATGCTTTCTGTTTCTCTTTTGTTTCCTGCACACGCAACTACAATTTTTACATTCTGATAAGGATGCAACAAAAGGTGTAAGTAAGGCAGTTTCTGTTGGTATAAATTACTGCAGAGCACATAAGTAACATACCACAGTACACCATGGCCAACAGCCAAGTACAGTGTTGAATGGGTAAGTGGCCCAAGTCCATGGACTGAAAGCACTGTGTTGAAAAGAGGGGTAAGCTAGTAAAGAGGAAGAACTTCTTGCAGAAACTAGGACTATTAGCATCAGTTCTGTGGCAAGTAATTTTAAGGTTTCCCACAGGTGTTGCAGGAGTAGACATTCAGGCATAACAATATTAAACAGCAAAGCATTGTAGGACACAGCATCGTCGACACAAGATGATGCAGCTAATTAATGGCTCTGCAGTTGCACTCATTTGGCTTCTTAAATACCTGGCATCTACTGCAATCAAGTACTTCAGCATCCAATCAATTGCAAACATTAGCACAAACACACAGCTTCAACCAAAGTAGTTAAAGACACAATTTTGATCAGATAAGCAAAAATAAGTCTGTAAAATTAGATTTAGACACACCTAAAAATCATTACTAGAAGCACACAACATAAAATGTTGCATATTCCTCTTAAAAAAAGACACCCAAGGAATTAGAAGCTGCATTACATTTTCTGCTACAATCTGTGTTCCAAATAACAAATCAACCATGTAAATTCACTGGTAACAGTACATTAAATGCTAAGTGACTGGCAGTCAATCAGGTTAGAATAAGACATACCTACATGCAAATAAAGAGCAAATTATACTAACCTAAGTTAAATAACAAGGATAAAGATTTTTTTTTAATTTCTTTTTGTTTGTGCATGTCCATACGCACAGAGTGGTCAAATTTTTTGACATAGCTACCCTATGCTAAAGTACATGAATGAGTTTCAGATGTTTGCAAGTGTTCCTGCATCACATCCCAAGCCCCCAGCAAGCAGCCCTAACCAGGGGGCTGCAGTTTGGATTCCTGTTGCTTGCTTCCCCCTGCAATTCCATCTGGGTCACCTAGCTGCAGCGTAAGCAAGTTCCTTCAAGTAACTCATGGACTTGAGCTGACTTAGGGCACTTCCCCACCTCAAATACAAATGGTAATGGAGTAAATAGCCTTGAGGGTGGTGGTGGTGTTACAATGCTGGATTTACACTACTGTGACTTTCACGGACAGCTGTTCACATATTCAGACTACTTCTGAGCACGTGCAGGTACCTTCACTTTGCAGACCAAAATAATGGTTAAACTGAATCCCAGCACCTCCTTTGGTAGATGATGTGCGAGGACACAAAATCTGTTGCATCCTGTACTTCATACTTCACTTCAAACTCACCCCAGGCACCAAGCAGATGGCCTGAAATTTACCCTGCATCTTCACAGAATATGCATTACTTCATAAAAATGCAGGTCCTGTCAGCACAAAAGGAATCTGCACTATATTGTTATCTTCCCTTCAATAAAGGAATGAATTTCAGTAGTATTCCAGTGACTCAGCTGGTATTTGACATGAAAAGAACTGACAATCTCAGAAGCCACTGGCAGGATGGTTTAGCGGACAACAGGAGCCTGAGTGGTAGGTTGACCTGGATTCAGAACAGATTTCCTGCAGTACCTTGAGACCTTGCTTCTATCTGTCTTTATTGTGCTGTTTAGCAGCACTCTGTCTGGCTCCAAAGGGGCTGGTATGTCTAAAAGGCACAGCACAGTGATAATGACGCGAGCCCAAGAGCCAGTAGCACAATAAACAACAAGAGAATCATTTGGTTCTCAGCAGAGCTAATTAGCCCTTGCGGATATTGATGCCACTACACCATTTCCAGGAAAAGCTGTCTGGAGCCAGCCCAGGCATTTCCACCCAGCACTTCACTGCGCAGCATGGACTCTTAACAAGCCAAGTGTGATATCCGAGCTGGCTGTGTGCAGCATCCTGTTCGCAGATTTTATTTCCCATTCCTATAGTTTGGGAATTATGGTCTATAGTTGTGCAATCTAATTCCCAGATGACTCATCTTCATGCAATAAGACATAAGTGTTTTTTCTTCTAGGGCTTCGGGAGCTGCTGCGAAACACCAGCACAACAGTTTACAGAGTGAAGATTTAGTAAGATTAAATATATTTTCTTTTGCTGAATCTTCTTAAGCTAGATCAGAGTGTTCTTAAAGCAGATCAGTTCCCCAGCACAATTTATATTGGGTCTGCTGCTAAACTTACTATAACACATAACTGAGAGAGCAGTGAGTGGGATAAAGATGAACTTGGCACCACCAAAAGGACTGTTCCTGTAATGACAGCCCCTGACAGGTAACTGCTTAGCAGTGACAAGCTACCTACAGTATCTAATTCTGACCTTGGTTAAAACCACGTAATGCCACTGAAGACATTCAGATCACAGCAGCAGAAACTGCATACAGAATTAGTCAGCTGCTTTACATAAAAAACAGCAATCAATCTCTTCATAGCTCTGTTTCAGTACACTTTGGTTACAAACCCTAACAGTTGGTTTCCGCTTAAGTTTGTGTCTGCTTTACAAAAGGCTCTAGCTTTAACAGCTATTCAGGATCTGCTTTGAGCAGACATCTTAAGATTTTTACCCATTAATCATCTCGGCATATAAAACTACAGACCAGGAGATATGCTCCTACACTACCAACCCTTCCTGAAGCATTAGGAACTTAACCTGCTGTAAATGGGTCTTCAAAATTATAACTGAACAAACAAATATACAAACAAAAAGATGATGCACAACATTTATTGGTAACTTGAGGCTTCCACTTCACAAAATTTCTCTCTTTTGGTAGAGCATTTCAATGCCTAACTGCAACTCTTAACGTGGCTCTAACAATGTCACTAGCATATTGCAAAACAATAACTTACTTTTGGCACATCAACTGCCACCTCCCTCATGGCGCTGGGCCTGACATCATTCATCCCCTGTAGGAAGTCGTTGAAAGCAATCATCACTGACCCAGCCACCTCGTTGTCTAATAGGGTAGGTCTTTTCCCCAGAGCTCTCCGTAATGCGTACAAACCTATTAAAAAAAAAACACCCATGGAAATATGTAGACTTCCTCCTGGTTCTCACAAACATAAAGTGTATGACACACAAACACACCGCAGCACTGGATAGGAAATGATGTTCAAAAGAATGTCTCAACACCGGGCCTTAAGTAGGTCAAAGAACATGCAAGACACTTCTGATGAGACAGCAAGAAAAAGGAGGTTTAGTAACCACAGACAGAATACAAGCTAAATCTGTTCCAAAAGACAGAATCAAACAGCCTTGCCCCTGCATTCCTGGAGATGAAGCTAACAGGGCAAAACCTCCAAATGTCCATACATCAATCCAAATACATTTCTAAACCACAGAGGGATAACGAATATTCAAGGTAAGCATTAAATCAGCTCACATAAGCTATCTGCAACCTTGTCCATTCCTCTATTATTAGGACTGTGTTTTCCAAGCTGCTCTTGAAAACAAACTGATGAGATGTCTTTTACTTTCACCAGAACTCTATTTTGCCATCTAGTAAGATGCCAGATACCTATATTCTTTCCGATATGCAACAAACGTTCCCTGCAACACTCAATAGCTCTTCATTCCCTTAGCAATCACCCGTTTCAAGCGCAGGCATAGCTGTTACCTTCTCCCTTGGCCACATCACTCACATACAATACCTATAAATCTCGACACCAATTCCTAGCTTCCCCCTATAATTCAATCCTACAAAAGCCGCACAAGTCCAACCCATTCACACATCGATGTATCAATACTCCTTGGACAGGACCAAGTGGTACAGTCTGCAGCTCCCAGACATTCCCCAGAGAGAGCAACTACAGCCCCCGTTGTGTATGACGCCCAGAAACATCATAGTTTTCCCACTGTGTAATTATGCCTTTTAAGTTCTAATATAATTTGGAGTTCTGTTGCTTCTATTTCCAACCCTGTTCTGTGAACCGGAACTGTTAAATATGTCATTTAGTATATTATTACATGATGAGAATAACCTTATACACAGGTGTGCTCACATCCACACACATGCAGATACATAATATCTGTTGTCATGTGTAACAAAAAAAAAAATGAAGCAGTTGGTACAACATCAGTTCGCCTTGTATGACCATAAAAAGACAAACATTTGTTAAATCTTTTCTGTGTTTAAGCAAACAAAACATCAATTAGTGTTACATGAAAGGACAACAATGAGTTGTTTCTGAAAATAGACATGGTTTTAACTTTCAGCAGATTGTTGTCTTTTTTCTACAGAGCCACTGGTAGATGCGGACATGCAAAGTTTCTGACAATGACATGAATTCTGCATTTCCTACAATATATACAACGTGTGAAGAGATATAATATCTCCCCTGTGAAGCAGTACAGCTGGTGTCTCTACATAAACTGCCAATTATGGCAGAGTCTGAGCACCTGCGTTCAATACCCAGGCTCTTAATACAATAATGAAAAAAAGTTTGTAATTCAGGTTTCCCCTTGCACAGAACATCCAGAACTAATAAGATATATAAATAAAAACATTCCATGAGGCCAAGGAGAAAAATGAAAATCTGGTCACCAGAGGAGAAGTATAACTGACTCATTTTAACAACCCAGACAATTTTCATGTTATTCCTGCCCCCCTTCTTCCTTCCTCTGAAACACTTTAAGCAAACAAAAAACTTACGTAAGACAACACAGATTCACACCCCCAATGTAAAAGTTACATCCAAGCAAATAACAAACTTTACATCTTATTGTAGTGTCATTGCAGCTAACACTTCAGGGGGTGGGAGCAGGTATTGGGGTTGAGTCCTACATTTTCTTCTTGGTGCAGTCAATTCACATGGCACTCTCACTTTAAAAAAATTAAAGAATAAATAATCTGGCATGAAATTAAGTCATAGAGAAAGCAAGTAACTGATAAAGATCTCTGCTCCTCATTTCTACACATACCTGCTCCATCACGTACCAGTTTAGCCCAGTGCCCATTTCATGCATTTTCATGGTGTCATGGTTATCTTTTTTTCATGACATGAGGAATTCTTACAAAACAAACAAGGGTATTTTAAAAACCGAGAGAGAACAGCACATAAAAATGCCCAAGGAGAGCACCGCTCTTAAGGATCATTACTGCCAGTGCTACTAGGAGTACAAGTGAAATTTCAGTCCTCAGCAGTGGGTTTGAAATGCAACAGCCGTGATCCAGAACAGGAATAAAGAGGTCACAGCTTTCCAAACAAAGCCTGAATTCATTTCAGCATGTGCACGCACACGCCACTGCACAGGTCAGCATTTAATTGAAACAATGTTTTACATTAAAACAATAATAAAAAACAGACTGAAAAAGAAAGCATGATTCTTCCTGTTTCCTCCCGTTATCACAATCATTCTTTCCTGCACTTCAGATTGACCTCTAACCAGAGAGGGGGAGAAACGCTTATTAACAGGAGAAGGATACAGCCAGTGGCTTGCCGGAGGCAGAAAAACACATCCTTGTCTCCAGACACTGAAAAGATTAATTTAATGTAAGGAAATGCAAGGTGGGGTGCCAAACACACTGCTAGAAGCAACACGGAGGCAAAGGGGGTGAAACACTACAGCAAACCCAAGTTCATCACTACGGAAGTTGTAACACAGATAAGATTCAGACACAGTACCTCAGAAAACCTCAAGCATCTCACTTAGCTGCTGAGTATCTCTTGCACAGGAATGTTTTACTCTGAGTATATGGCATTGCTGTAAAATGACTCTGAGCACAGCATTTGTTTCAGCTTTGCTTGCTCCTTTTCACATGCTACTTCATTGTTAAGTATTAACAAATATCAATAGCCTGTTGGCAGTGACTGAAGTGGGCAAGCACGTTTTCACTGTTTTATTCCAGCAGCAGTCCTGCGTGAGGGAAGGCAGGCCGCAGACACAGTTAGCCTGCCGTACAGTCGGTGGGACTGTTTGCACAGGCAGGGGCTACCTATTTCTAGCCAAGGGATGCATGACTGCTCCCTAGGACTACCCGATGCAGAGCAGAAACTTCACTTGGAAGGTGGCCTTTGCAATAGTGAACAACACTGATTCTCAGTGGAGTAGAAATGGAAAATCCCAGGTTGGTTTTTTTTTTTTTTAAAAAAGAAAAGAAACTAGCATAAGTCATGCATGATAACAAACAAAGGAAAATAAACAATTTGTTCCAGTCCAGCAACTGTGCGCTCTACCTCACCGACTCATCCTGTCTGTCTAGAACAGAGGAAACTAAGTGGACAGAGGGGGGAAAAGAAAAAAAAAAAAAAAGAGCAGAACACCGTGTCCTCGTACAGATGATCCTTCTTTCGTACCAGGCTATGTATGAGGTCCACAGCATTGTTCCCCTGTAAGACTTCCTTGCTCATAGCTTGGCTAAGTGTTGGCACATTAGATCATAATCACAAATGTCCAAGCCTAAAAATAGACTCTGTGACACTGCTATATTTGTCAGAGTCTGTGTATAATTAAACACTACTGTAAATAATAGAAAGAATCCACTCAAAACCATGAACATATATACTTTAGGTTTCAAAACCAGAATACACACAACAGTTGAGGAAATGAACTGAACAAAAAATTGTGAATCATGCATTTTTCACTGCCCATCAGCTATTTCTTCCACAAATCCATCTCTTGTCTGGTCTTACTCTACCAGAACCCTAATACCAGAACTTGTAAGTAGCTTCAAAGAAACTGTAATCTTCTTGCAAGATTGTTTACAAAAGGAAATGTTTCTTCTTTCCCTGCTAATCTAGCATTTCCCTTCCACGTTACTATGGCCAAATCCAGAAGACGCATACCATTTCTCCCTGTGACAGCTGTCAGATCCAAGATGATACTCTCCTGTGTGGCTAGAAGTGGAATGTTCAACAGCATATGGAAAGATTTCAGCTTCCGAATGGCACTGGATGGGGCATCTTCCTCTACTTCTAGATCTGTACATACTATACCTCAAAATTTAATAGTTTTATTCATAGAAAAAGCATTTTATATAACTTAAAATCAATTTTGAACTTTAGATACCATAAGAGGAAATACCTGACTTCACAGGCAATGGATACAAAAGTTGTTTCAGTGTTTGGCATTTTTGAGATAAGGAGCTCTCCTTGGTTGATTTTTTTGCCCTTTTTTCCCCCCAAACGTACATAAGTATGGAATCAAACACACCAACAAATTTATCAAGGAATAAAAAAAAAAATCCATGGACCAGGCTCCTATAAATATATTTTTAAACTTATTTTTTATTTAATCTGTACATAAAATGCATGCCTACTTAGAAAAAAATTCAGGAAGCAGAAACCCTTACTCTTGCTCTTGAAATCACATTCTGCAATCTGTCTTTAGTTGCCAGCGCTATATGGGAAAATCCCTGAAGAACTTTCATATACTGTTTGCACAGGAAAGATAATGCCCTTAAATCCCTTGTAACCATAACATTGCAAATTCACTCTGCTAACCTGAACACTAATCTACTGTAGGGATTACGTACGCGATTTATAGTCCTTCGTGAAGGGCTCTGGCATTTGCTGGAACACGTCTATGGAGCTGACTGAAAGTTGCCGAGAGGTGCGACAGGAGGGAAAGAAAGGAAGGAGGAACCGTATTTTCAGAACTTCTTTCATACAGGAAACAGTTTGTTCACAGATCAGGTACACACACATCATTTATCATAAGACAATGACAACAAAGGGAAATAGGAATATCAGACTGCCTGTTTCTAGCCTGTTCTCATATGTAAATGTACCTAAGCTAAGGTTAGTCATACATGTGTTAAAAGAAAAATAATGACTGACAGGCTACCAGAACAGCAAGGGCAGAAAGATAAGAAGCAACATTTAGTGGATAAATGCCAGTCTAACTGTAATTAGAAATGTTGTCAAGTCAGAATATAGCTAAAAGCTAGTCAGGAGACCTATGAAAACTTTGTCTGAAAATATTTAAGCTCTGTCCCCCAACAGTAGCTATTCATTCTACATACAAACATCTACTGCTAACTCATTTACGCCCACATAACACACACAGACATACAAATTAAGCTACATTTCACCAGAGGATCTTTTATGATCTTTTATCAGTTAAACAAAAGAACTAAGACTGTTTTCAGATCCTAAGTTTGCCATTATATATTCAAGGTAAACATTTTACCTGGAGCCTAACAGGGAGTCAGAAAACATTGAATTTTTCTCCAGTAGTCCCTTTTCTAAACAAATAGCTTGTCTGAAGTGTAGCTGATGCTAGCTTATTCAGGAAAAAAAAGCACAGCTACGGAAAACATCCTTTTTTACTCAGGTATTGAGAAAGCTTGCAACTTTGCAACCTGAAGATGAACATCTACTCTAAACGGGTTAGCTTGCGTCTTTCTAAAGCCAGCAGAACAAGATGGAGTGAGATGAATTGTAACGCGACCAGTCAGTCCCTCCCTGTGTACTATGAACGGAACAAAACTCCTAGACATTTTTAGTACGGGAAGAACTGCACCTCAAATGTATTTGAAACAGAGGCTATTACCATTGCTGTTCAAGTTACATTTGAAACCAGACTCAGCACAAAAGCTAAAAGGCAAAAAAATGCATACTAATTGCTTCATAGAGATGACACTATACCTGAGCTCTAGATGTTCCATATTATGGTCACTCAAAGAATATAAGAGCAAGCTAACTGATTAAACAAAATTTGAAGAAAACTAAGGAGACAAGCGTTAGCTAAAATTCAGAAGATATCTGAATCCAGAAACACAACTGTGTCATATGAAATTCTGCCCAAAACAAAACAAAGTGGCATAAATGAGCATCAGACATCATGAAAAAAAAGAACAGAGAACAAAATAAAACATAATTGCCTTTCCAAAATGAAAAAAGTTACTAAAGGCTTCTTAAAATGTAATATGCCTTTTAAACAAGTAATTTCCCAAAAAGTACGCTCGTATCTTGGAGGAAAAAAAAAATTTTAGTCTAAATACATAATTCCAATTCATAACTGGAGTCTGCTCCAAAACCGGGAAATAGACAAGTTCCTTGCATCAGAAGGAACCAAGCCTGAATCACCTGCGATAATTTAATGCCAGGTTACTGGAGGGCTGCAGTGAACATGAACTCTGTTAGTATGAAAAAAACACTACAGTGCTTGTGTGCTGGTCAGCAATAACAGTGAGCTTGGTTATCCTACTGCAGCTGGCAGGAGGTGGAAAATTAGAAAAAACATGATGCGAGAGTACGAAGGAAGTTTGTAAGTCTGCAGAATACCTTTCAGTTAGGAAAATGCCAGTTAAGACAAATGAGTCTGTATACAGTTGTATTGTTAAGAAGAAAGTCCACATATTTGCCAAACTCTTCTCAGAGATTAAAGGTCAAGAAGTTGTCTTCAGTTCTTACATATTCAAACGTTTTAAAATTAACACAAGAGAGCAAGCAGCTCAGATCACTGTAGAAAAAAAACCAAACTTATAGGATGATTTAAAAGACAGTGGACTGAAGAGTGTCTTCAAAAATGAGTTTAGTCTTGGTTAAATCATTTTCATTCATTCAAGCATGCTATACAGACAGCTGAGGATTTCTTCTGTTGCTCCAGGTATAACACTGCCTGGCACACAGCTCTCATCCAGCTTCGCATCCAGGGAGCTGAAGCCCCTGAGGGACGCAAAACCCAGTAAGCAGAACAGCGATTAGCACACCACTCCTGTCAACGTGACTGAGAGCTGCGTTACCGATATTGTGTTGATTCCCAGGTCTAGAAAATAAACAGGGACCACACAGAACTGTTTGTTCCCACCACAGCTTGGCCAGTGACCTAGCCTAAGATGCCATCTGCCCTAAATTTATTGTGTTCTTAAGTAAAATGGCATAATGCTAAGTTTTCAGGATCTGCAAGCTGAGGAATGACGTTCTGACTGCTATTCACAGCCCACTGGTCTGCACAGGCAGGGCTGCACCAACGTAGGCTATTCTGGTGTCTTCCACCCCCTCACCCTTCAAACCAAACAACTTATTTTGGGGCTGACCCTCCAACTCCTTCAAACACAGAAGTTCCTATATGCACTGCCACAGGTAAATAATACTGTTTCTTCGCAGAAGCAAGAACAGAGTGTCCATCTGTCAATAAAGGTTAAAGTATTAACGACAGTTATTGATCAGCTCTTCTGAAAATATTATTTCCTGCTTACATAAATATCAGCAGATAGAATGGGATATGCTTTAAACAGATTAAGTACTCAGCCCACAACTGTATATATGAAGTCAGCAATCCTATCATCCAATTAACTGCAAGCCAGTTTCAGATAAAAACACACTTGAATTATGAAGAAAAACTAAAAGTTCACATGCTCTGACTGCAGTAAGTGCTATGTTCTCCATACAAAAACAAAAATCGAGTATGATTACAAAACAAAAGGCCAGAGATTTTACATAAGAAAAAATAACTCCAGAAAGCAACATAATGTGCACCAGCATCTTTTCAGAGAGGCAAACAGAACAAGACTTTTTCTCTCTGGATACAAAGACAGTCGCACTAAGGAAACATCTGTGCACTCAGCATATGCAAATATACAGCGAAAAAGAGAGATTCAGGAATTTTGCAATCACAACAGATTGACACCGAACCAAAGTAAAAGGGTAAGAATCTAACCGTAAGCAGCTAAAATAACACAATTTTTGTGGAATCTTAGAAAAGTACTTGAACTATCTTAAATGTCTAAGACAGCAATTCTAAAACCAATTCTGACTTTATCTTTCCCCACAAGATGCTGGGGGGATGAAACCCTAAGAAAGAGGGCTAGAGATCCCACAGAAGAGAATAAAGTCAACACACTCCACCCAGTCCCAAGCAAGTTCCTTCAAGCTGCTCAGCAACATCCAGATGTAGCCACTTTGCACAAAAGCCATCATTCTGAGTTCGTGCTCTAAGAAACAATCAAAAAACAAATGTTACAGTCCAAGTCCAAAAAAGCCACATTGCTTTGTTATGTGTGCGTGCAAGCAGGGACGCATTTGTTCATAACCTGTTAAGCTGGCAAACTAGGTCCGTTGCTTTGGCGTAAAAACAGCTTCTGCATTAAGGACCCAACTTTAAAATTACAGAACACAGCACTAACTTAAAACTCACTAACACTGAAGATGAGGATTTGATTTTCCTGGTCTTCTTACACCGTAAATTAGCATGATGGAACACAGTGTCAGAAAACTCAAGTGTTCCAGTCCAAATATTAATTTGTAGCTTTACTTCTGTATCATGTTTGGACTTTTCAGTGCATTTCAAAATCCAATGTTCTGCCATTTCTGCAAAAATCTCTCAATTTCCTAAGAACACATTTTTTGGTATTGACCATCTGACTATACATGTTACTAACATTCTTAGAACCCCTCACATTTTCTACATGACCTTTTTATAAAAAGGCAAGAGGCCTTTCGCACCTCATTTTGAATGTCCCATGGGAACAAGTATTCAGTTAGGGAATGCAACAGCAGATGGTTTGCAACAGCATAGTTGCAATGTTCTTCTATGCTACAAAAAAATAAATAACATAGATATGGTATTTTCAGTCACTTTCCATAAGGGAATAAAATAACTGTAACATGTCAAGCAGCGCTTTCCCTTTAAAATCTGTAACTGCAATCAGCTAATTTGAAAACAAACCAAAAAACACCCTGCAAAACAAACAACCCCATTGCCTTGGTCAACTGTCTTTGTCAAATCTACACTTTCAACAGCATCTCAGCCCATGTTCCTACATTTAGGATTATAATCCAAGAAAAATATTTAGATGTGTTGTACACCCCCAGCAGAACTCAGGTCCAAACCGTGTCGAGAAAGGTTCAGACTGAACCTTTATGGTTTAAAAAAAAAACGATAGATACTCTTAGTGCCCTAACACTAGGCTGTTTCATCAAGACCGTGACTGAGCTGAAATGAAGAGCTCAGATTTGAGACATAAGGCTGAGAAGCTGCATATTGAACGCAGGCATTTGTCTAATTGAAAGACCAGTCAGAGCCTGGTCCTCGGGGTGCACAGAGACTCACTGTTAATCGCATTAGCCCAAACGGCTCACATTTCCTGCAGGTGGCCAGGCTACCAAAACTGCAGAAGCTGGGGAAAAAAAAAACAAAACACATAGATCTAACAAAGAGACATTCCTGGGTTTCAGGGGAATTTACTTCCCCCATCAATTACAGGGAAAAACAAAAAACCTAGAAGCCAACCCTTCAATTGCCTTTTTTTTTTTTTTTGCTTTTAATGCAAGTAGAGTGCAGAAACTCTTTTTTGGGTCCTAAAAGCTACCACAGGAAGTTTCTCAGCTCCCACAAAAGCCAAGTACAGTATCCCCTTAAATAACTTCTGCTTTCACAGATCCAATATCTACACTAATCAACATAAAGAGCTATCGATTAAACAGCATAAAGACTCTCCATCCCAGCTGTATTATTCATCAGAACCCAGAGGTAACAAAAGGGCCAAATGCATACCATCAGCAAACTGACGGAAAAAAATCAGATCTGCAAACACCAGGACTCTTCAAATTATGAGCATAAGACAACAGACCATATCCTGTGTCTAATGCAAGCAGCTTCACAGATTCAGCAGTACAATGCTGATTCATACTGGTCAAAGATGTAGCTAAATTTCTTATTTCTGTAATATTTTTTGTAACAGCCAGCTCAAGCCAGTGAACTGTTCCAATCCTAAAGGCTAAACAAGGTGATACCTTTAACTGTATTACAAACAGGTAATTTAAAAAAAAAAAAACTTTGATGCAAAACAAAGTGATTAGTGCTTCTTTCACAGAAGTCTCAACATTTCAGCGGTTGCAATGCAGCACCCGCACTGGAACCAGATAGATGTTATTGCAAGAGAGACCGCTATTTAAACAAAGACATTTGTTCTTCCTCTCCTCATGATGCTATCTTATCACAGTCCAAGTGTTTTACATCAGCACACTGAAATTATGTGTAATGAACAAGGACATGCAAGATAAATTCTAAGAATTACAAAGCAAATACTTCCTTTCTCTGTAAACAGTATGACTGAATCCACTTCTTGAAGAAATCAAGCTATATTTATATTCACCCTCTTCAAATGCTACAGGCAGCCATAGAAGGATAAGTTTATAATAAATTGCTATATTTGGAAACCTTTGTTGCTAAGCATCTTCTAACATTCAGTACAGTTTATACCATTCATGTCCCTGCTACATAATTAACATTTCATATGTTTTTCCAAAAAAAAAAAAAAGTGCCGTGCTTATCTTTGTTGTTAAATTAAAACCATTATAATTTTTTAGGGAATTAATAAAAATTTGTGTGGCAAATTAATTAAAGCAGAAGCAACAAGATCTCAGGGGCATACAAACACTGACACTATATGCAAGGATACAGCAAAGTCTGTCTTCTAGACACTGCCTCTGCTTGAGAGAAAACAATTCAGAAAGCAGCTGTTGACACTAAAAGGCAGTCTACTAAATAATTTAGGACACAGTACACCTCTCCCAGTCTTAAGAATATGACTAAGCCCTTTTCTTGTTAAGAATTCTGTGCATGTGAATCCCTCAGAGGGTACTCAACTCCTCAAGAGTCTACCACGAGGAGTCCATTGCAAGCTGATGTCCACAAGATGTGGTCCAGTACCCATCAAGGCATTTGCAGGTGTTCCATGCTATGCTGTTAACCTGTACGAAGGCATGCAGTTAATTGTGGAAATCATATTGCTAGGTAGTAGAGAATCATGGCAAATCCCAATTTCTCCAACGTAGCCAACTACAGATAATGTAACCTCGAACAGAGATGACGTACACTAATTCTGAAAGCATTGTATCTAAGCTAGTGATACTTGTCAAGTTAGAAATACCAGTTCTACTTTTCATTTTGCTGGAATGACTGTAGTTATTTCTAAAACAGACAAATAATATTTGCTTAACATGTGAGGGGGGATACAAGTACTCTGCAATAACTAAGGCTGAGATAGATACACATACAGAGTTGATGCCCATCACCCTGTTGTCAACTCTTACAACAATACCATAAACTTCATCATATCTAGCATTTTTCCTATGAAGTCACAAAATTTTATGGTTTCATTTTGTGAGAAGCTAGAACTGTATCTTTAGTAGAGGAAAAGAAGGTATTAAAAGATAAATCCACCAACATTTAAAAAATTCAGCAGACCAAATAAAAACATTCTTAACTGATTATTATATCCATCTATATATAAATATCGATGGTGTTTGGTCATAATACCCTGTTTGGAAAAGTTTCGAGCACACTGCACAGATTCTCCAGGTTTCTTGTCCACCTTTCTTCTCCTTGCCCCCTCCAGTATACACACCACCATGATTCTGTACACACCCTATACAGAGCGGCCTAGAAACATTCAGCACAGGCTGAACATTAAAGGGTCCTAAAACTTCTTGATGACCTCCGTGAAAACGCACAGTGTTGCTGAACAGAATAGAAAACTTGCCTGTCTGACCCTAGAAGTACCACAAAGCAACTCTTGCACTGGAAAACAAACAACTTCTGCCAAGAAAACTGTTTGAATATGTTTAACTCTACAATAGCTATTTACTTTTCATTAAGACATGTTCTTCAGAATTATATAGAAGACAAACATCACATCTTTTATAATGAAGTATCTTCGGAAACTTAACGATAGATACGAAAGTGAAAGGTTTGCCTACCATAGCCCTACAGGTACTACATTTACCATGTTACATTAATTACTACACCCTTGGTTTATATAAGCAGTATATACACAATAATAAATGTGTGTTAAAAAACAGAGTTGAAATATAAAGCTAAGGAAGGATGAGTCCTTCGGAAACAATCTAAATTTTGTATTAATAATATGCACATATTTAGCTTGTAAACTTTCAGGCTTTCCAGCCACAAATGAAGTACCTAAAGATATAAGCGCAGTAACCAGGACTCAAGAGTCTCCCAAAGACCACTACTGTAATGCAATTAGCAAGCAACAATAATCTTGCACCAAAAACTGAACATGTGTTTCTGAGTGCAGAACTCTTGCTTCTAAACTAGTTTCCATGTTTCACATGTACTTAGACACACATCACGTGTGACAGTGGCACAAGTAACCTTAAAATTTGTGAAAGAACTCAACTCAGATATTAAGTACATTTGAATATTAAGCATTTTGGTTATTTAGAAATGCGCACCAGCAGTCTCAATGATATGTTTATATCGTGTTTTATGTTGTAATATATACGAAATATTATGTTCGATTCTGAGCCCTACATTACCAAAAGGTTATTGACAAACTGGAGGGAGTTCAGAGAAAATCAACATAATTTCTCAGAAGGCAGGAAGGACTTATTTATGAAGAAAGATTAAAAGAGCTAAATATTTATAGTTTGGCTCAGTAATGAATGAGGAGGTAGGGGACATGAGAACAGCCTAGAGATATCTGAAGGGTGTAAACACTACAAAAGGAGAGTGAACGTGTTATACAAGGATGTAAATAGAAATAATGGGATAAAACTAAACAAGGAAAACTTAGGCAGAGAGCATTCCTGGACAGCAAGCTATCTTGGCCCAGGGCACAGCTTCTTACGTGAAGCAATAGAAGCCCATTGCTTGGAACAACAAACAAGACTAGAAAAAACACTGGAAAATTTGCCACATGGAATAACCCTGCTCTGCTGAGGAGAAATGTTACCTCATAAAAGCTAGTCTTTTCTAAGTTTAATTCCAGTGAAAGCAGTAATATTTTACAAGGTGATGAAAATTTAATATAGAAAATAGATATCAAGAGCTTAATCAGAAAAAAAGAATGCAACTAAGAACGTTCCTTAACCACAAGCAACTTAAATTAAGTTTATGTAATACTTCAACCGAATCACACTTCTGCAAATCTTTGAAAAGGAAAAATACATGTGGGCTGCAAAGAGTTAACAGCACTGGACTGTATTTTCCCCAGCAGAGGTCACTCCAAGTTAACAAATTATAAGGAAAGTTTAGAGCGTGGATTCAAACTTGAGGAAAGATCAACAGCAAGGAGACATCCTCCTTCCCTCATTCCCAGCACTGGCTTTGGATTCAGAGCGCCCAGATAACAGCACATCTTGCAGTCAGTCACAGGTAGATGTCAGTTCGGATCTACATAGCATGTAATGTTCAATTTGCACAACATTCAACATTTATTTTCTGTAAGGCCCTCATGAAGTAGGTAACGATCACATATTTACAGCAGGATAATGAAGTGTCCAGAATCAACGTGCGTATGCACAAGCAAAGCCTAGGCTGGGTCATGTTTGGAATTGAAACCACAGAACTTTTCACTGAAAATTTTAGATTACATTAGTTAAGTATTTACTACTTGAGGACCGTGACACAGGCACATTGACAGGCTTCCAAAAACACAGAGGAAGGAAAATAAAAAGGGAGTTTCTTTTGTGTTGTTGTTTGTATATACTTGTTTTAAAAAGAATGTTTGCTAACTTAAAACAGATCTTAAAACACAACCAAAGCCAACAGAAGAACACTATAAAAAGAATAGTCTGTGTCCATACATATTTTTTCTTCTTGATCCATATAAAAGTCCACAAATTCATATTTGAGAACTATCCCTTAAAAATTCCAGAAACTGGTAACTAAAAATCTTGCTGTTCCAGGTGCCATCACCCCTAATAAAGCTTCTGTCATCTTAATAGTTAATTCTGATGCAAGAATTAACTGTGCACCGTGCCACTGCCAGAGGAAGCTGTCCCAGTGCCAAAGGAAATAAAAGTAACCAGCATATACCGCAAACATGTATTTGCGAACTACAAGGGAGCAAATATGCGTAAGGAGAGCTGAAGAGTCATATTTTGACTAGACTGTTTTAAAAGGCTGCTCATGGGTAGATTTAAGGTCCAACACTCAAACCTCATAGACACATTCTAGCAAAATGTAAGAACTGATAGAGCGTACTTTTAATATTTCATCCAATGAAAATAGAAGCAAGCTCATGTTTAAGTATTCCCTGGAACATACTGAACCCTGGCTGCGTGATGCGTGGATAATTCTCTAGGGCTATGCCTGCACCAGAGGCCAAGGGACACTTTCCAGCCCTCAGCTCAGTGCATGTTCTCCAGCTCTCCCAGCTCCACTGCACAGCCCAACCCAGGTGCACACAGTCCCCTAGCCCCTGTCACAAGCTCCTTATCTGCAGGCAAATGAAGTACAGGCACAAAATACAGAAAGAAGCCACAGTAAACATCCCTCAGGCCCACAGTCTCAACATCCTGGGAACAAGGACCCACAGGACAAGATGGCTAGCCTGAGAACCACTCAGGATTTTTGCACAGAAGGGGTAGGCTCTAGAGCAGAAAAACTCTCAGGGATATATCAGTTAACTCACTAAACACATTGGTTTACTGAGAGACAGCTAGCTAGCTAATATGCTACAAATGGCACATGAGATTATTAATCTTAACATTTGATTTTAAAATCTATTAATGCTCAGAAGAGTTTTTCTGACCTGCCCAAGAGCAGACTCGTGTTCCTCATATTTCACGCTTGGCTACATTTTCTTTGACACAAAAATTAATTAAGTCTCATTGTTTTAAAAACTATTAGTACAGACTGTGGATTTTTATTTGTTTAAACAAAATAAGGAGACTAACAATAAAGATCCTAAATAAGATACACAAAGTCTTACCTGCTTCCTTGCACAAGGCTGCTAAGTCTGCACCCACATAACCATGTGCGCTATCAGCCAGTTGCTCCAACTCAGCTGCCGTGAGCGAATGGGGAACTTTCTTAAGAAGTTTTTGGAGTATGTCCAGACGGTCTTGGGCATTAGGAATCCCAATTTCTATCTCTTTATCAAAGCGACCAGGTCTGCGCAGTGCTGCATCCAGTGCGTGAGGACGATTAGTGGCCCCAAGGACCAAGAGCTGCCCTTCACTGCCCTCCTGAAGGCAAACAATGCAAAATGCTAATTTTAAAAGAAAATCAAATGTCATGCAGCTTACAAACATACTTCTTGCTTACCTTTTCCAACTATTACATACACTAAAATCCTGATGCTAGCTCTAAAGGAACAAAGCAAACTTTTCAGAATACACACCCCACAAGTGATCCCATCCAACCCATCCCTAATTGCAATTTAGCGATACTATAGGCTACACACACATACAGATCATACAAGAGAAACCTTACTCCAAGATGGCCTCATCCCAGTGTCTCACACCCTAATCTCCAAGAACCTCCTTTCCTATATCAGGCAAGTAAGCACCAAAACAAAAAAAAGAAGTGTTTAAACTAAAAGGCAGCGTTGGCACAGGAACAAAAAGGTATCAGCAGACCTTGAATAAACGAGATTGGGAAACAAATCATTTAAGGTATCAAAACCAGCAGAGACAGGAGGTTATAAAGCTTCCTGCAGGTTCAGTAGGAAAAGCAAGGTCAAAAATCCTAACCAGTTTCGTCAAGCTCTTCTTTTTCACATTTAGAGTGAGGCAAAATCAGCTGGGAGGTCTCTTGCTGTGCCATTCCTCTTTTGTGAATGAAGCACCTTCTCCAGGAAGAATATCGATCAGCCTTTGCCATCAGAAAATATGTTCTGCCTGTGAACAACTCTGGCTGGGCAACTCAAACTATAATGCAGGAAAATAATGAGAAATAATGCAACCAACATACATACCTCCAGAAGTATTTTGATTACTTTGATTTCAGAGCAATTAAAAACACCTGGCTTAGTTAAATGATGGACTTTCACTAAAATTTCAGTTTTATCTCCAGAACTACAACAGTGGGAGAAGGCAAAGAAAAGACAGTGAATGGATGAAAACTTGCTTTCTTTTAATCTCAGTTATCAGGAGACATTCCCTTCCTGTGTCTTCTGCCTAGCATCCAATAAAGCATTAGATAACTATATAAAGTTTCACTTAAGCCTATTTTCTTTTCCCCCAGAATGACACATCTATAATTGGCTGCATTATAGAAGCAAAATTATTTTGTTCAGCTAGTCCCCATATACTTTGATTGTCTCAATACAGTCTACTTACTGAGCCAATGCCATCCATTAATGTCAGCAATGAAGCAACAACTCTCTTTTCAACTTCATTCTGAGCCCCTTCTCTCTTTGGACAGAGTGCATCCAACTCATCTATAAATACAATGGAGGGGCGACTGTGGGGGAAAAAAAAATTGTTAAGGTGCTCAGGAAGATCTAAAACACCAAGGCAGAGTAGTGTAAAGCTGTTTATGGAAAATGTCCAGTTCCTCCAGAAATTAAAAAGCATTCCATCCCTTTAGGCAACTGGAAGTTTCAACCTTGTACGTGGTTTGACTCAGAGAGACAACTAAAATGACTAATATAATAAAATGACCTACCAATTTACTTTTCTATGACTCTCTCCCAAAGACTCAACACTAAATATACTGATTTTGTGAGTAAAAAGATAGTGTTTGATTTGCCACTTCTACAAATACAGGATGCAATACTCTTTTGATAACATATTATGAACAACGTCTGGAATTCTGGAGTCTGCTTTAAACAGGTCTAATAAATTTGGACAGAACGCTACTCTAAGCTAGAGGTATGCTATCTCCAGTACCAACACTAGCTCATTTAGAGCCGGTTTCCATGTCTCAGCACAGTACTACACTGGTCTCCAAAGATAAAACTAGACAGAGACATTTGGATCCAGGTGAAACACTGCTACATGCTTCCATCTGTTGAAATAAGCATACAGTGCACTAACGACACAGATTGGGCAATCTGGCACCATCTGTAACAGTCCTTAAAAAGGGTAGTGTCCAAAAGCATTTAATAGGCATACTAGAATTTCACTGCTTTCCTTCTAGCTAAGCTCTATATAAACAAATTTATTTCCTTTTAAAAACCACTGCAGGAAAAAATTACAATTCAAAGATTTTTGTGAATGTTTTTCTTTTAAGAACATTAACTCTGGAACCAATACCGCAAATAAGAGAGCACGAACAAAATTCTCCAAAAGAACATACCGCAGAGAAGCTTCAGCAAATATCTGACGTAATCTTGATTCGGACTCCCCATAAAACCTATAATAATTTAAATATTTTAATTAAAAAAGCTTTTTTGGTCTTTTCCAGGCAACTTGGAAAATTACTGCTCGTGTGTTCCAAAATGCCATAGCACACCCTTTCAAAGTCCCGAAGTACATGCAAATCTACAATAATCTTTACTTCCACAAAGACAAGGAATTAAGGCAAAATCATGCACAGGCAAAGATATAACCATCTTATAACTAGAAAAAAAAGATTAAGGGGAAAAAAATTGTCCCTTCTGTGTTAGAAACAGTTTTATCTATCTTTTTAAAGAAAAAAAAGAAATTAGTTCCCTGGAGACATTAATCCGCGCAGTGCCGTCTCAATTTCAAATATGCTGTAACAAGTCACTCTTCTTGTTGCAGAACTAACATGCAATTGCAAATGTAGTTTTAGCCCCCTCTTTAATTTAGTCCATGCCTTACACAAACTTCTTGGCCAAATCCAATAAACCTCTTTTATTACATGAAGAAACATAAGCCCTACTTGAGACAACCTTTCTCGTTTGTTTTTGACTCTCTTGGGCAAATAGCCCATAGCCAATTCTATATCTACATCTATCCACAACAGATAGATGCCAGGACAGATTTTGTGCTACTATATTTATAGAATTAATGAAAATAAATTGGGTGGACTTACTTGCTTATTATTTCAGGACCATTAATAACGGTAACGTGAGCACCAACCTCATTTGCAATGGCTTTGGCAATCATAGTCTTCCCGGTACCCGGAGGGCCATATAATAGCACTCCTCTAGGAGGAGGGATTCCTTTAAACACACACATGCACACAAACAGAAAAGAAAGTTATTTGCAATAAACGCCGCACTGAACAACCTGCACTTGTATATTTCACTGTCACAGTTATTACCAATTATAACTTGACCTCAGCATTAACTTCTTCAACAGACATATCATTTTGAGAAAATTGTAGGCTTTCAGTGGGGACGGCACTCATGAGACGTACATCTACATTTTTTACTTTTGAAGCCCAAATGATTCTGTTTAAAAAGCAACTATTTAAATCATTACATTTTTTCAGTAGTTCAGCTTTATCATTCTCCCTATGCATTGTGGTGTTTGTTTGGGGTTTTTTTTTTTCAAAAAATTATTGGACTGAGTACCTAACATGCATGAATGTACCTTATTAAGTTATTAATGATTCTCCCAGTGCCATTATTACAAATTCTCAGCATCAGAAAACCACTTCTCTTCGACTCCAAAAAATCTCAGAAATACTGTAAGGCTTGATTCAAGACTATTTACAAAAAGATGAAAAATACACATCAAAAAGATGAAGTTGCCTCTTTAATGGCAAATGTAAAGAGCCAAAACAGACAGAAACATTCAGGCACAGAACAAGGAACTACTGTGTACAGTTAAAACCGGAACAAAACTCCAGGTAACTGCATGAAGTCATATTACGATCCCAGGTGAAGAGCCAAAAAAAAAAGTTTCAGACTGGCAAAGCCAAATTAAGTGGGCACAAAGCCAAAACCAGAAGGTGAAAAATTAGAAAACAAAAAGAAGAGACAAATGTTTGACACAGGACTGACCCTGGCATAAGAAACATTACTGAAACACGACCAAAGAAGAAGTATCAGTTGGAGTCTGGAATACTAGACAGGGAACGATGCTTGAAGGGCAGGTCACATCCTGGTGTTGACAGAGAAGAATACAGCTGGAGTGGACAAAAAGCCTGAATCTCAGGAACTAATATACTCAAAAAGAAAAAAAACTATCTGCTAACTGACAGAGGCTAGAAATAAAGTGGTTTTATGGACACGTTACTTCACAACAGTCCATTAAACCATGTGCTGCTCCCTCATGTGGCGTTTCTGGTACTGACAGGAAACGGAGCTGCTGAACCAAAGGTCTCCCCTCAGATGACAGCCTCATTCCTCATGTGCAGACAAGGATTCTCAACACTTGCATGGTTACTAAAGGTTTGTAACTGGTGAGGAAACATCATCATCTCTCACATAATTAGTAGAGAATCTCATGAAGCACTTCTGGGACTAAGTAAGAAGAACATTGGTGTTGAAGCAAACTTTCTGCTAATCCAAAACCATGTAGTGATGCTGAGGCTGGAGGTCAGCTGGACCACACGCGGATGAAGATGCCTCACCCCATCCCACTGACACCTGCCGATCACGCCCCAGCAACACACACTGAAAGAGCCACCTGTGACTTACGGAAATTGTCCCAATGATCAATGAAATCATCTCCTCTCTAAAGTATTTGTGTGGGAGAAGGTTAAGGCAGAGAAATAAAAAGCCTCAAAGACGTGATATTAAAGAAGTATTTATAGGTAAGAGCCCTGTCTCAACAGTGATGCACACCTAGACAAGTACAATGAGCAGACATGCCTGCTTTATGTACAAAGTCATTTGTGATAATTACACAGTACAGTTTTATCTTTGTCACAAAAATCCTCCAAGTTCATATATATATGTTAGAGATAAGTTCATATATGGCAGTAGTAATCGTGCTAGTTTTTCCACCCTGTAATTCCATACTAAACACGCTGAACAGTCTGAGTAAACAGCCTCAAACACTTCCTTAAAGTTTTGTGGGAACCCTACAACACATAGGGATAAAAACAGTAGAAGATTTAATCTGAGTTTTCCCCATCTTAAAAAAATTTAAGTAGTTGACTCTATCAAAACAGATTAAATTCTTGTGACAACACAAACACCTGCACCTTTCAAATGCCCAAGTACAGAAGTCTCTCCTATTCACTATATATTCTGCTTATGCATACCTGAATTTTCTGAGATGCACATACTTCTTTCCTACTCAATTATTTTTCACACAAGCTAATCATAACATCTTCATAGTATCCACACAGTATAATTATAAAACAGTTTGACATTGTTTGGACACACAAGTATACCAGATCATTGTTACATAAAATTCAGTGCATATTCCTGGAATAACTTGGGGGTTTCTTTTGAAAAAAATGTCACATTAAAGAAAAAAAACTAGTATCAAATGAAGAAAGCCAACTCTTAGGCATCATACCATAACTCTTGAACAGTTCAGCTTGCTTCAAGGGCAGTTCAACTGTTTCTCTAATAGTTTTGAGCTGGTTGCTTAAACCTCCTATCATATCATAGGTGACTCGGGATTCACAATCACCATCTTCTGCTACATTGGTCCTCGTTTCAATAAAATTGATTCTAGTTCTTGAAGAAATGAAATAAAAAGTGTCTGCATTGCTCATTGTTCCAGTTTTGCCAGTTAGCAGGAGTCCCTCACCACCTCCTTTCCCAGCCAACTCCAAACTGTCAGTGATGTCTGCACCATCTCCCTCATCTCCCTTGCTGTAGGTTTTACCTCCCTGACCAGAGTCTTGATCACTAGCTGCCACAGCAGAACTGGGTGCAACTGGTGAACCTGGATCCATCGGTTTGCTTGCTGTGCTCATCGATGCAACCTCTGGACTATCATCAATGTCCATCTGGCCAAGCTGTAAGGACAAATCTAATGTACTCATCTCCAAATCAGATCTTTCAAGGTCTGGCTCAGGCAAATCACTGGAAACAGCAATGTCCTGGGCAGTCAGCTCTGCACCATCTGTTCCTTTCACTTTCATCACCACGATGTTACAAAGTCTGCCATAGAAAGTGAAAGCCAAGAGGTTTCCCGGCAAAACTATTTTCCCATCTATGAGAAGATGAAAAAAAAAAAAAAAGACAAGAATAAATATCAGTCTACTTTGGCAGCAATAACATTCAGACATTCTTGCAGCAGAATTGTCATTTATCAGGAAGCCTGAAGAGTGCTATAAATTGACATCACAAAAGGTAGTTAGGTAATTTCAGGTAATTTAAACGATCCTTTTGTACACAAGCAGACTGTACTGAATAAACGTCTGTCAGTATCATATGTAATCTCTCATACTAAGCTCATTGTTAATTTGAGCCTTTTAAATTTCATACAGCACACAAAGGGAGATTATGGAATTACTATCGTAAGAAATAAAAATACTTTATTTGCTGTGTGCCTTATAGGTTCACAATATTTCATGTTTAGCCCACCTTCTTTGAGAGTTTTGGCCTAAACAAAGGTAAGGTTTCAGCCCTTGCGTTGACAGAGAAAGATCAGGAAATGTGATCTGAATGCACCCTACAGGCACAAAAAAAGAAAGGCAAAAATGTAAATAAGATTTATTATTTCCAGCTAAAATCATGAATTTGAATGCAGCTCATGTCTCGTGCTTCTTAGCGCAGCAATACTGTAATTAATTCCTCAACCAGATGATTCCCTTTGAGTAGAACAATTTGTCGTGCTTTGAGTAGCAATACCTTGAATAACTTACCTTGCCTTTTTCCTTTACATGTATACATATCCATCACCCAATGAACAGCAATTTTGCTTCTTTACCACTAACATAAAAAAAGATTCAGAGTATGGGATTTCAAGTTAATACTGATCACTTATCTTGTTTTTAATGCGTAGCATTGCACTTCTCTTCACAGTGCAAGTAAATTCTGAAGTGCATCACAGCACCAGCCAGAAGGCCAGCAACAGCTGCTAAACAACCATAACTTGAACCAGCAATACATATAATGGACAGAATTCATGTAAATTAGATATTTATAGCATGGCAAAATTATTTAGCCCAAAGACAACAGATACCCAAAAGAAGTGTGAGTAGAATAACGTCCTCTATTTTGCCATAAGGCCCTGCCCAAGAACATAAGACAAAATGGTTTGGTTTTCTATCCAAAATTTGATGACCTACAACAAAAATTGAACAGTCAAAAGAGAAGCAGCAAAATTTATACCTAGGTTTCTCAGTAGGCAGACAGACATTTCCTCAGCATTTATGGTGGCATCTTTGTCCCTGTAGTCAGAAGGAAAAAAAAAGTATTTTTCCAAGCAGTAAGTACTTCAAAACCAAGAGTCCACACCACTAAGGCACCAGGATGATGAATAACACCTCTTTTACAGTATATAATTTAACCCCACAAACATAAATGATGGATGAGCACTCTACAGTCTTCAGATCATACCATCTTATCTCTGAAGATACTAGACACATACTAACAAAAGAATTGTACATATTTAATTTTGCGTTAGCTTTTCCATAGAAAATGCTGTAATAAACAATACCGTAAGTTACATTTATCATTTCTCATCTCACCAGGCAGAATGTCCATTGCTACATTTACCGAGTTGAATAAATTACAGATAAGGTATGTCTCTCTCAGCCTGGCAAACACACATACACATCCTTTACTGATTAAACTAGCACCTTGAGCACTTGCAAAACTGTGCGTGTCTTAAGCACTGCACATCCACTATCAGAACAGTACAAGTTTGCCCCACAATGCATTTTCTAGTCTTTTATTTAATCAAGTTTAAGTGACTCAACAAATAAGCCTTAAGCCAGTTCCCTCACCAGCCCTGCCCAGGCCTACAGCATTTTCTCAAACACTGTCTCGTCACTGGGATTTAACACACTACTGAACACGTGTGCTCTTAGCCCACAGCAAAGGAAAGGTAAAAGGCATCTTAGGTGAGTGTCTTTCTCTGGCGTTCATATTAAAACATTTTACATCACATTACAACTTGCCGAGGGCACAGACATCATTAACTCTCCCTGCTCCTCAGATACACTGCAACGTATAAGGCTGTGGCGATTCAATCATTTTTCAGCAATGGTTCATCCATACAGTCTTTTCTCTGTTTCATTTGCGGCTTTACGTTTTACTTAAAGCCCATTAAACCTTTATTTTTTTTGTAATTCCTTAGGATTTACCCCCCTGAGCCAATCTGTACAAGCTTCCCACATCAACCTTTCTGTTTTCACAACAAAATAAAGGTTTCACTACATCCATTTTGCAGACAAATGTCCACAACCTTTGTAAGCACTTACACGTGTACAATGAAAAGCATTACACCAAGAGCTGCACAGCAGCAGCACCAAAGGCATTTAAAGTAGATCCAGCTGGTGTAAATAAAAGTATGATCAACGGGTGGAGCTCTAAACCTAGAAACAAACACCTGTTTCTCAATTCTACTGATCAAGCAAGCAACTTGAGGGAGTGTTATTATGCTAATTTAGAGGAGAGCTCTCAAAATACCATAGTCATTCCTAACAGTCAACACATGCTCAATTACAGTGCTGGGGTCTGAGGTTGGGGACTGATTTTTTAACTGGAAGAAAAAGCTAAATTATGCATGCAAGCAATGCCCCAGAGGTATTAATTTTCAGAGAATGAACTACACCTGTAAAGCATCTAGAAACCTAGGCAGTACTTAAACAATGGTATTTCTGTTTATTCTTTTAATAATTTGTATTCTTACATGATAGGATGGCATTACTGTTTATAGTAAATTAACAAGCTTAAAACAGACCAGCTATGGTTTTCATGTTTTCTCTCCTAGAGTAATTCTACAGTAAGTCATTTATATGACTATTAATCTGGTGGCACATTTGTATAACAATCCTAGGAGCCTGACTCCTGACTGGCTGAGAGGAAAAACTCTGGCTGGGGAACAGTTTCCAAAAAAAAAAAAAAAAAAAAAAA
>Ga0065711_1028372_pt1 | contig 41672 bp, 35 predicted proteins | sample Hoacrofraction12_FD_59098 | JGI IMG/M metagenome (GOLD analysis project Ga0065711, IMG submission 59098) | Hoatzin crop microbial communities from Cojedes, Venezuela - Epithelial fraction 12 v2 (version 2) | ecosystem: Host-associated > Birds > Digestive system > Esophagus > Crop | place...
CTTTCAAGGTGAATTCAGACCGTTTCCACCTGTTTTGTCACCTGCCACAGGTGACTTTCAAGGTGAATTCGGGCCATTTCCACCTGTTTTGTCACCTGCCACAGGTGACTTTAAAGGTGAATTCAGACCGTTTCCACCTGTTTTGTCACCTGCCACAGGTGACTTTCAAGGTGAATTCAGACCATTTCCACCTGTTTTGTCACTTGCCACAGGTGACTTTCAAGGTGAATTCGGGCCATTTCCACCTACTTTGTCACCTGTCACAGGTGACTTTAAAGGTGACTTCAGGCCTTAACTTTTTTGAAAACATCGAGTAGAAATTCTTTCAGCAATTCTTTTCATAAAAATTGTTAAAGGAATTAAAAAGGGTGAAGGGCCGTCTGTTTCGAAAGACGACCCTTCTGATATGGGGATAATAGGAAATGGAAGATTGTCAAATTTATCGGTTTATATCAAAACCTCCGCCACCGAAACTGCCCATTCCGTTGCCTGTGCCGTAGATGTTGTCGGTCAGTGTAACTTCCTCGGAGTAATCGCCACAGGTTATTGTGTAAGTCTCACCTGCCACCAGGTCGGGGCTGCTGAGCACCACTGCCGAGTATGAGCATTCCGCTGTTGCCGAAAGTATAACATCTCCGTTCGAATCCGTCACGGTTATTTCGGTATTTTCTTCCTGGGAATCGACTGTCAGAAGAATGGAACCCTGGTCAGCACTGTCGAAGTTGACCTGCATTCCCGATGCGCCTGCACAGATAACGGTTCCTCCGGTTATTGTTGCAGTGCTTCCGACATCCAGAGAGCCGTTTGCTCCGTTTGTCGGTCCCCATACGGTTATTGTACCACCGTTTACAACCAATGTGCCATTGGAATCTATTCCGTCGCCTTCGGCGCGGACAGAGATTGTACCGCCGTTGATTGTGATGATGCAGTTATCGTCTGCCTGCATCGTCTCACCGGCGCCGTTTGTCGCGGCGTTCATGCCGTCATCGGAAGATACAATGGAAATAGTACCGGCCTCAATCGTTATGGTCTGACCTTCAAGGCCTTCGTAACTGTAAGTGATTTCCATGTCACAGTCGTCAATTATAAGGTCGCCGTTTGCATGGATTCCGTCGTCGTCGCTTGCCAGTGTGAAGGTTCCGCTTACTATCTCAACGGACGAATTCGAGTGAATCGAATCATCCAGAGAATTTACAACAAATGTTCCGCCGTTGATAAGAATATATCCGTCGGCCTTGATACCCTTGGTGCTTACGGTGTCATCAGAATCCTCAACAGAGTTGTCGATATCCTCATCCATCGATGGCATTTCCCCATCAAAGTCTGACATATCGGGCATCTCACCGTCGAAGTCGGACATGTCGGGAGCCTGTCCGCCGCCGAAGTCTGAGTTATCTCCGCCGGGACCACCGCCGCCGGGCATCTGAGGCATAGAAGAATCCGTTGTATCGGAATCTGATTCTTCGGCTGTCTCTTCCGTAGTTTCGGTATCCTCTTCTTCACTGTCGGAATCTTCGTCGGACGCATTCTTCGAAGGCATCTGCATTCCGCCGCCACCGCCGCCGAAGCCGCCTCCGCCGAATTCACCTGAAGACAGGTTATCCGGGTCGCCCGTGGACCCGCCGCCTGCCTCGATTGTTATGTCGCCGTCGTCGATCTGGATAAAACCTGTGGCGCTGATTCCGTCGCCGTCGGCGGTGATTGTGATTGTACCTGATGAAATATAGATGTAGCCCAGGGTCTCATCTTCTTCGTTTTCGCACTGTATGCCATCCTTGCCGGAATCGATTGTGATTACAGCGCCCGCGATTCCGATTGAATCGTTGACCTCGATTCCGTGGCCTTCGGATGTGATTTCGATTGTGCCGCCCGTGATGTTAAGCGTGTCCTTGCCGACAATACCGTTGCCCGCGGGGGAGTCGACTATGAGAGTACCGTCGCCGTTGATTGTAAGATCCTGCTTGGAGAATATGACGCCGTCGATGTTGTTGTCGTCGATTGCCTCGAACGTGCCGCCGTTCGACAATGCGTTTGTAGTACCCTCGGCCAGAGTGATAGTAAGTTTGTCTGCCTTAAGGCAGTAAATTGCCGCAGATGTCTCGCTGTTGATGGTAACGCCGTTTAAAACAATCTGAACCTCCTCGCCTTTGGCGTCGACTATAACCATGCCGTCGTCCAGGGTGCCGGACAGGATGTATGTGCCGCCTGAGGTGATTGTCACGGTCGACCCGTCGATTGTAACGTCGGATGAGTCGCAGGATGCGGTGTCTCCGTCCAAAGCGATTGCAACGGATTCGTCCTCATCGTATCCGACATCGTAATCGCTATTTGCGAAAACAAGGCTTTCGTCCACCTCGGATTCGAATGATGTAGTCTGTGTCTCTTCGGTTGTAGTTTCGCTGTCACGTTCGATTGTGCAGGATGAAAGCATTGCCGAAGCCATAGCAAGAGCTGTTATAAGTGCAATAATTTTAAGCCGTTTCATGTTGTGTCTCCTTTCCTCCCCTATTTTGTTTTCGATGTATTAAAGTTCCGCGGGAGCCGCCGTGCTCTGTGTGGAAACCGAGATCTCGAGGTTTCCGTTGCGGCAGCGGAGTTTGTCTATAAATTCCTTCTCGGACTCCACGGTCTTCAAAGTAACGTCATATGTGAGCTTGAACATCGAGCCCATGTTTGTGGTCTTAACGGAAACCAGGTCCGCGCGGGTTGTGTAGTCGTTCATGATGTCCTTAAAAACATCGGTATAGTCGAGGTCTTCCGGAATAGTGATTCGCACGGTCTTGTCGAGCAGATGTTTCTTTGTCTCGCCGAAGGATGTCGCCTGCAAAAGGAGAATCACAGCGCCCACGATAACCGTGAAGAGGACCGCGTACGCCAAATATCCCATACCGCAGATAAGGCCAGTGCCCATTGCCGAAAACAGAATACCTATCTCCTTGGCCGTACCCGGAACAGAGCGGAATCTTACGAGGCTGAAGGCGCCGGCGACCGCGACACCCGCGCCGATGTTGCCGTTTACCATCATAATCACCACTGTGACGACCATCGGCAAAATTGCCAGGGTCAGGACAAAACTCTTTGTGTAGCGGGTCTTGTACATGTGTACAAGGGCCAAAACCAAACCCAGAATCAATGCCGTTACCATGCAGGCAATAAAGCTTCCCACCGTAACCGTCGAGCTTGTGAAAACCGTATCAAAAATTGTATTAAGCATACATATAACCTCCGAGTGTCGTAATTCTTGCTTTCTCTTCCATCATCTGTTTGTAGGATATTCCGTATTTCGAAAAGGATGTTCTTCTGATTCCCGCTTCCGACAGGCACTCCGCCATCCACAAAGGCATTGCGCCGGATATTTTAAGTTCCATCAGTGTCATGTCGGAATCTATAACGCGGTCGCCGTAAACCTCGCTGCCTAAATCCAAATCGCTGTAGCGAGAGATTATATTCTCATCGAAAGTTACTCTGAAATCGGACCCGTCGAGCGCGTAGTACGCTTCTCTTTCGTAGGACAGGAAGCACTTAGGCGCGAGCCCTCTGTAGAAACTTAAGAAATAATCTATCTCATTTGTAATCTGCGAATTAAAGGGAGCATCGGACTTACCTGAGAGCCACTCTTCAGCCTGAAACTTCGGCACGGAAATTCTTCTCTTGTAGACAACGGAATCGTACTTTTTCTTGAGTTCGACAAATACGTTGTCGTCTTCGCCGGCCTTGCCGTAACTTCTCACACGAAGTTTTTCTTTGTAAACCGGCTTGTCAATCGAGGTTCTGATCAGACGGAAATCATCGGTGTCGAAATAAATATTGCGGATTGTCGTTCTTCCGTACTTATCTATTTTCATGTGCTCTTCCATGGCCTTCAAAACCGCAGCCTTCTGCTTTGCGTTAAGCATGTACTTGAGCTCATATCTTTTGAATACATTTTGGTAAGACATTTAAAAGGTCCTCCTCGTTTAACTGTGCCCATTGTATGGGGGCAACCTAAAATCAAACTTAAAGAACCTTAAAAATCTTAAACTTTTTGAATTATGCGAAAAAGTACACCATCGCAAGGATATGCAGGGCTCCGCCGATCAGCACGAAGAAGTGCCATACCATATGCGAAAATTTGAAACGCTTGCCGGAGCTGAAGAAAATCATGCCGACAGAATAAACAATCGCGCCGGCGATCAAAAGCCAGAAGGTTGTCCTCGACGCGTTATGGTAGAAAATCTTAATCAGCGGCAAAATCATCCAGCCGGCAATCACATACAAAACATTTGAGATGGCCGTACCTACCTTGTTGGTCTTGTAGCAGAATGCCGTAACGAAAGTGCCTGCCAACGCTATCGCGCACTCGAGCGCAAAGACTACGGGGCCCGATACCGCACCGAGGAAATGTATGCAAATCGGTGTGTAAGCGCCGACTATCGCATAGTAGCAAAGAATACGGTTGAGTTTACTCATGACTCGCTTCTGTGCCGTGCCGCGCTTCATGAAGTGGTAAACGGTCGAAATAAGAAGCGATAAAAAGAACGTTATAAGATATGCCGAGATTCCGACGACCGACATAACTTTGCCGTCATCGGCTCTGTTATACGCGCGAATCGACGCATACGGAATTACTATAAGAACATAAAGGGCCATGACGCCCGCGGTTATGGAGTTGCCGACCTCCTCGCCGAAGGTCTCCTGAGTCTTTTTAAGGCCGCGCTGAATTATGCGCTTGGAGTTTTCGTGCCACGACAGGCGCTCCAAACCCTCTTCCAGGGGATCGACGCCTTCTTTGACAAGCTTTTTGTCCTCGCTTGCCGCAACAAATTTTTTCCAATATGTATTGTTCTTTGCCATGGTTAACTCCTTACGGGATTTAAGACTCCGACGGCGGGCCCAGATGTATCGGGTTGCTGCCCGGGGCGCCTAAGTGTATCACATCGTCCGAAGTTTTTTTCGGTTCGGGCAGAGTTCCGGCAGTGTCGGGTTTTTGTATGCTCTGTTTTTCGATCGGCTGCTCAATGTTGATAACCGTCGGCGCCTTTCGTCTGGCGGACCTTGCCTTGCGCTGAACCTCGACCGGGGACGCAGCCTTGGCCGGGGCCGAGATGACCGTTCCTATAACCTCGGGTTCTGCCCGCTTCTCGTGCGGTCTCGAATGTATCGGCGCGTTGGCCTTCGACTGTGCAACGGCCGCGGGGCTCAGTTTCTCGGTGATGTATGCCTGGCGGCAGAAGCGTGCATACTTCATAAGAAGCGGGCAGGCGATTGCCACGGGCAGAATCCACATCGACAGGTGCGATGCGATGTAGTTACCGACAAGTTCGGATGTCGCGGCGAACGGGGCGTTGACCAAATCGTACATGCCACGGAACAGATACGCCAGAATCACATCCTTGACGCCCGCCGTATCCGCGGCAACCTTCTCGGCAATCGCGGGATAAAACCAATGCGGGATATATGCCAAAAGCCCGTATGCGCCGAGCCCGACGCACACCCAGTTCTTACGGTAATACGTGGTCACGACGGGGATAATCAAAAGGAAAAACACTGTGTAGAACGAACTCAGAATTATCTCAATTATTCCGAAACTGCGCGGGAAAATCGCGTCGTATGTGAAGTAGAGCGGCTCTGCCCATATGAAAGCCAGAGCGCCTGCGACGCATGCAAGGAAAACACATGTAAAATAGTCTCTTCGCAAATCTTTATCTCCCGTTCATTTGAGTCGTTCTTAATTTTATAACAAAAGCGCGGCTTAAAAAACCCCATCGGGGATGGGTCCCTCGTAATCAAATTTAATCTTAAGCAACTTAACGCCCGGCGCCTGCGGATGCACACGGACTACGCAAGTCCTCGAATTTCTTGTGTACATATAGAACTTGATGGAACGTGTGTCTTCCTGCCCGCCCGTGCCGTTCCAAGTCATAACCGCAATCGGAATGCTCGTGACAAACACCGTCATCGGAATCTGCGCAAGCTGCCCCAAATCCGAGACACCCGTCACCGTGACGTTGTACTGCCCGTCGCGGTCGCTCACGATTCCAAACACGCAATCATTTCCGGTCAGGGTCGCGCCGTCCAGTTCAAACGTATCCTCTTCGTCGATGTTAAAGTACACATCCGCCGAAGCGGCCTCATCTTCACCGCCGAAGATTTTGTTCACATGGGTAACCTTAATCTCTTCACCGCAAATTCTGTCCATCGCGGGGGTGTCCATCGCAAACCGCAGAATGTTCGCGGCACACCTCTGAAGCTCGGCGCGGGTCACATGCGTACCGTCGCCCGAGGAGAGTTCGCGGTAGCAATCGTTTTCGGATGCAGCCTCGGGAGTGACGTTTGAGACCACCATGTAAAGGTCGTTTTGTGCCCTCGCCATAACCGAGAATTGCGTAAAATTGTCTTTCTCCGTGGCAAGCCCGTCCTGCCCGATTGAGGCCCACCAGTCGGTCATGACAATTCCCTTATAGCCCCACTGCTTACGAAGAACAAAAGTATTGAGCGCAAGATTGCTCGACGCGAATGTCCCGTTGATGCGGTTATACGAGGACATAATGCTTCTGACCCCACCCTCTCTTACCGCAATCTCAAAGCCGCGCAGATAAATCTCGCGCAGGGCCTTCTCTGACACAACCGAGTTCATCAAACGCCTGTCTGTCTCGCGGTTATTCGCCGCGAAGTGCTTAACCGTCGGTGTCACGCCGCATTTCTCGAAAGCCCTAACCTGCGCCGACGCCATCTTCCCGGACAACAGCGGGTCCTCTGAAAAATACTCAAAATTTCTGCCGTTTAGGGGGAACCTGTGGATATTCATTCCCGGCCCCAGGAGAGTATCAATCTTATTCGACACCATCTCAATCCCTAAAAATTCGAAAAGCCTCCCCACGGCATCTGTATTAAAAGTAGATGCCAGGCAGGTGCCGTTTGGCAGCGAAAACGCTTTCTTCCCGCTGTCGATACGCATCCCGGAAGGCCCGTCCGAACAGCACACCGCAGGAACGTCCAAATCCTTCAATTTTGCGGTGAGCCCCGCAAACGCCCCTGCCGTTCCCATCGTAACCTTCAAAGACCCCATTCCTTCGCCCAAAACCAGCAGCGACAAATCTTCATCGTTAAGCTGCGACACAAAATCGTCCATCGAAGCGGAACCGTTTTTTACATCAGACAACTTAATCCCGCGGTCTCCGGTCTGCGGCAGTTCGGCAAGATTCTCTTCCGCCCTCAGGCCGAAAACATCTCTGCCGGCCATGGGCACTTTCTCATATCCGTTGTTCGTCAAACGCTCGAACTCTTCAATCGGCGCGAGAACCGGATCTACCGTTTCCAAAAGATAAGATTCTGATTTTTCAATACACCCGATTGATTCGGCGGAATTGACATCGCCTCCGACAAAGAATTCATAAGAGCCTTTCTCGATAACCCATCCGGTACCGAGGCCCGCCCTTCCGTCGTCGTCGAAAGATGCAATATATTTAACGGGAATATCTATCTCAACCGTTTCGCTCTCACCGGGTGCAAGCTGCCCTGTTTTGGCAAAACCCGCAAGCACGCGCGAAGGCTTTGAAAGTTTTCCCGCAGGCGGGCAGACAAATACGGTCACGACCTTCTTGCCCGCAAAATCACCCGTGTTCTTAACATCCGCGGACACACGTACCGAATCCCGATTCTGCGTTACCGATGCGTTTTCAAATTCGAATGTTGTATAGGACAGGCCATAGCCGAACGGATACATTACCCTGTCCTTCGCGAAAGTCGAGAAATATCTGTAACCCACAAAGATGTCTTCTTTGTAGTAGTCGGTCAGGCCGTCTTTTCCGAAATTCGCATAGGACGGATAATCCTCAAGATCCTTTGCGATTGTGTCGGTCAGGCACCCGGAAGGGGATTTCTCGCCTGTCAGGATTTGAACACAGGCCGCACCGCCCGCAAGCCCTGCCTGCCAAATATAAAGAACCGCAGACGGATTAAACTCATCCACAAAATTCATGTCGATTATGTTGCCGGTGTTAAGAAGCACAACCGTCCTGTCGAAAACAGATGTAACAGTGGCAAGCATGTTCTTCTCCTCGGCCGTAAGGTAATACGAGCCGGCCTCAGCGGAATTGTCGCGGTCCTCACCCGCGGTTCTGGCAATCACGATAACCGCGCAGTCACTATTTGCCGCAACCTCTTTCACGAGATCTTCGTCCGGAGGCATCTCGTCCTGCGACCAGCGCTCCTTGCCCCACCCCAGACCGGGGTCGACCTCGTTCTCGCTGTCCCACTTGTCGTAAACATCGCACAGTTTTTTATTCAGAGTTATTTTGTCGCACTTTCCGAGTGCTTCGCGAATCGTATCCACATGGTCGACATTTACCATACCGCCCGAGCCCGTGCCGCTCTTGTAGTAGTGGTTTTGCATACGCCCGAAAAGAGCAACGCGGCAGCCGTCTTCGAGCGGCAGCGCATTATCGTTTTTGAGCATTACGATTCCTTCGGCGGCGCACTCTATTGCCGCTTCCATATACTTTGTCCAATCAAGCGTCAGATTCTTCATTTGCAGGATCCTCCGTCTCATCTTTAAATTTGTATTCCGTGGGATTGGCCTTGGTATAGTGAACTATCTCTTCCATCCGTTCCCTGTCTTTGTACGCAACAAGACTGTATGCCGCACCGCTCTTTCCGGCCCTCGCGGTCCTGCCGATGCGGTGTAAATACAACTCGTTTTCGTTCGGGATATCGTAGTTGAAAATCGCCTCGATATCGTCGACGTCGATTCCCCTGGCGACTACATCCGTTGCGACCAGAATATCGAACTTGTTCTTACGGTATTTGTCCATGACGCGGTTCCTTCCGCCCTGCCCGATGTCACCGTGCAAAACCTCAACAGACAGACCGCTGTTCTTAAGCCTCGCCCCGACTTTGGAAGTCTGATCCTTGGTGTTGCAGAAAACAATACACTTTGTGTAGTCCTCGGCGGCGATTATGCGGGTTATTACCGACAACTTGTCCTTATCGGGGCAATACACAACGTACTCGTCTATATCCGGGTGGTCTTCTTCCTTCGGCATAACGTCAATCTGCGCGGCGCCTTCCATAAACTCCCAGGTGATGTCCTGAATCTCACGCGGCATCGTCGCCGAAAACAGCGCAATCTGCTTGTCTTTGGGAGTCATTCTCATGATGGATTTAACATCCTTGATAAATCCCATCTTGAGCATCTCGTCGGCCTCATCCAAGACCAGAGTATATATCTGCGAAATATCAATCATCTTGCGGTTACACATGTCAATCAGACGTCCCGGGGTTGCGACCACAACCTGAGGGTGCTTTCTTATTCTTTCCGCCTGAGTCCTTATATTCTGACCGCCTATAACCGACACAATCTTAAAGCCTTCGATGTACTTGGCAATGAGTTTAATCTCGGACGTTATCTGCAGGGCAAGCTCTCTTGTGGGAGCTAATATCAGCGCCTGAATATAGTCGACGTCCATGTTCAAATATTCGAGTATCGGTATCGCAAACGCAAATGTCTTGCCCGTTCCCGTCGGGGCCTTGGCGATAACGCTCATGTTATCCATCAAATACGGTATGGCCTGCTGTTGCACCGTGGTGGGCCTCTTCATTCCAAGTTTCTTTACGGCCCTGTAAACCTCAGGCGACAAATCCAAATCTTTAAACGTTACTTCTTTATCCATAGTCTTTCTTCTTAATTAATAATATTTATCGTACCGAAAACTATACCACAACTTATTGCTATAATGTGGAAAAACAACTTACCCGGAGGCACACCATGGCTAAACGTGTTTTCCTTATAATTCTCGACAGTTTCGGATGCGGCAACGCTCCGGATGCAAACGAATTCGGAGACGAAGGCTCGAACACCCTCGCAGCAGTCCTTTCGGACTCCGACAGACCGTTCCCCAATCTCTCCAAAATGGGCCTTTTGGACATAGACGGTCAGGACGATCCGAGAATCGTCGAATACAAATCCAAACAAACCCGCATCAACGCTCCTATCGGCACCTACGGAATGCTCAGGGAAGCCTCCAAAGGCGGCAAAGACTCAACAATAGGTCACTGGGAAATCGCAGGTGTGATTTCCGCAGACCCTCAGCCCACATTCCCCGACGGATTTCCCAAAGAAGTCGTCGATGAACTCGAAAAAGTCTCAGGCCGCAAAGTCCTTTGCAACAAACCCTACAGCGGAACGGAAGTAATCAAGGACTACGGCAAAGAGCACATGGAAACAGGCGCTCTCATTCTCTACACTTCCGCCGATTCGGTATTGCAGATTGCGGCGCACGAGGAAGTCGTCCCGCTCAATGAACTCTACGACATCTGCCGCAAGATGCGCGCATATATGACAGGCAAACTTGCCGTCGGGCGCATAATCGCAAGACCGTTCATCGGCACTCCGGGCAACTTCACAAGAACCGACAACCGCCACGATTTCTCGGTTGAGGCGCCGGGATCGACCATGCTCGATGTCTTAAAGCAGCACGGCCTGGACGTAATCTCAGTCGGCAAAATCAACGATTTGTTTGCCGGCCGCGGCATAACCGAATCGAACCCGACACAGGGCAACACCGACGGCATAAACAAGACACTCGAGTTCATGGACAGAGATTTCAACGGTCTTTGCTTTGTAAATCTAGTTGACTTCGACATGAAGTACGGCCACAGGAACAACATCCACGGTTACGCCGAAGCAATGCACGAATTTGACGACGCACTCGCAACCATACTTGAAAAACTCCGTGACGACGATTTGCTCATCCTAACGGCCGACCACGGCTGCGATCCGTCGACCCCTTCGACCGACCACTCAAGAGAGAACATACCTCTTCTTATTTACGGCGACGGGTTCAGGACACCTCACAATCTGGGCGAACTTGTAGGCTTTGACCACATCTCGGATATCGTCATGACCGCTTTGCTCAAGAACGATTTCCCGAAGACCTTCCCTGATTACACACCGTCCGAGGATCTGATGGGCAAGGTCGATCTGACCAACCTCAAAACCACAGCAACGGAAGACGATATAAAGAACCTGATCGACAGGGCGATAAATCTTAAGACCGCATCCGTTTGCATTCAGCCGTCCTATGTAAGACTTGCCGCCGAATACGCCAAGGGCAGAATTCCGATTTGCACGGTTATCGGTTTCCCTAACGGATATCAGACCGCCGCCGTAAAAGTCTTTGAGGCCGAAGATGCCATCGACAACGGCGCGAAGGAAATCGATATGGTTATAAACAGAGCCGACTTAAAATCGGGCAAAACCGACGCCGTCAGGGCCGAGGTTACCGCAATCGCCGATGCCGTTCACAGGAAGGGCGGAATTCTCAAGGTCATTATAGAAACATGTGAACTTACCGAAGAAGAAAAACTCATTATGTGTGACATCACCTCCGAATCGGGTGCTGATTTTATAAAAACATCAACCGGGTTTGGATCAAAGGGCGCTCAAATTGAAGATATAGAACTTATGCGTAAAGCTCTTCCCTCAACTGTAAAAATAAAGGCCGCCGGCGGAATACGCGACAGGCAGACCGCTGAGGCTATGTTATCGGCCGGAGCCGACAGAATCGGAGCATCTTCCCTTTAAGGTAGCTGTTGCCCCCCGCGCCCCCACAAGATGGTATGAATGGGTATTGGTGGAGGTATGGGCAGGAGCGCGGCGGCAACAACATAGAAAGGAGAAAAGCTTAAGATAGTTGTCGTAAGTTGTTATGCTGCCCGTCCGGCCTCTTGGCCGCGGACGCTTATTCCGGTCGTCCGCGCGGCGCAACGGTTACGGGCTGCCGCAGATGTGGGGCAGGGTCTTGTAATATCTTCATCAACTTCCTTCCAGAAGTTAACGGTCTCGGTAACCGCCTTAACGGTTACAAGTACAAAAAAGAAAATAATCATCATGTCTGCAGGTGCCATAAAATCCCTCTTTCTGTTCAAAAAGTGTTCGTTTGTTCGTTTATGGGCACAGTATAGCACGCCAAAGTCGACATTAAAAGGACTATCTCGGTATTTTTCGAACATTTTTTAACTTTTTTTGCCTGTTTTGTTCTTTTTTTCGAGACATGAAGTAGGACATAAAGCGTAAATTTGTTCTTTTTTTGGTGATTTTCCCGAGGGTGCGGGTGTGCGTCTTTGGTTTTGCCTTGTGTTAGGATGTGGGCGGAGTACAAAATAAGGAGATAAATAACATGAAAAGCGATTATTTAAAGGCCCTGAAGCTGGGCGAGAAAGAAACAAAGAAATATCGTAACAACGGACAGTTCCCTTATCCGTCCGCATTGGAATACATCCTCCCGACTTTAAGTTCACTTTCAAAGGAAACAATAGGCGTAGTTGAAGTTCCTTCTTCGATGATCACGGGAACCCTGACAACCTCAAGACAGCAGGACTTCTCCCCTTCGTTCTATCCTTTGAGAGAACCTGACACCGAATTTGCGATTAAGTGGAACAACCTCTACGAGGCGCAGATCAGCGAGGGTATACGCGACCCGGTCAAGGTCTACGAGTTCATGCAGAAATTCTATGTCGTGGAAGGCAACAAGCGTGTTTCCGTCCTCAAGACCTTAAACGCCCCGAGCATTCTCGCAAATGTAACAAGGGTAATTCCTCGCGATCTCGACGAAAACGAGCAGGCTCTTTACTCGCAGTTCGTGAAGTTCTACCGCGTCTGTCCCCTTTACGAGATTGCGTTCAGCAAGCCGGAAAGTTACAACTCGCTCGCCGAACACTTAGGGCAGGACCTCGAGAACAAATGGTCCGAGGACACAATCGTAAACGTTCGCTCGGCATATCTGCATTTCGAAAAATATTTCACCAAGTTCAACGGCAAACACCACAGAAGAACAATCGGCGACGCATTCCTCTCCTACATTTACTACTTCTCCCTGGACAGCCTGTTAAACGACAATGAGGCGACCCTCGACAGAAGATTCAAGAGAATCCAGAGCGAGCTTCTTACCGCCGAAAACCGCGCTCACATCGCGTGGCAGGAGACGGTCCCTCCGACCGAAAAGCCCGCCGGAATTCTGGATATACTCTCATCCCCTTCAACACCGAAGTGTCCGATTCCGCTTAACGTCGCGTTCATCCACGATTTGAACGCCGCCGAATCCGGACGTATTTTCTCCCACGAGAAAGGCAGAGTGTGGATGGAAGAGAGATTCGACGGGCTCGTCAAAACCTATTCATATGAGAACTGTCTGCAGAATGAGGATTTCGACAAAGCGATTGCGGACGCGCGCGAAAAGGGCTGCAAAATGATATTCACAACATCCCCGGCGCTGTTGCCGAGAACGCTTATCGCGGCAATCCAGCACCCGGATATCTACTTCCTCAACTGTTCGATCAATCTCTCGCACAGCGCCGTAAGACTTTACGACGGAAGAATGTACGAGTGCAAATATTTAATGGGTGCTCTCGCCGCATCCTATGCGGACAACCACAAAATCGGATACCTTGCAGGGTCTCCCGTGTACGGCACAATCGCAAACATAAACGCATTCGCAATCGGTGCGTCGATGATCGACCCGAAGGTTGAGATTTATCTGAACTGGACTTCAAAGAAAGACAACGAATGGTACGAGCCGCTCCTAGCGCAGGGAGTATCCGTCTTATCCGACATCGACTCGTTCGGCGCCAATTACACAATCAAGAGATACGGTGTTTACAAATACCGGGACGACGGAAGTATAATGCAACTGGCCTCGCCCGTCTGGAGCTGGGGCAAGTATTATGAAGCAATCATAAAAACGGTTATAAGCGGCACGTATGAGGCGCACGCGCTTGCGAAGAACAACCAGGCAATGAACTACTGGCTCGGCATGGCATCGGGCGTCATCGATATCGACTTATCCGACAACCTTCCGTACCAGTCAAGAAAGATGATTGAAGGCATAAGACGCGCCATCATCGAAGGCACGCTTGAGCCGTTCTGTGCAGAACTGCACAGCCAGAACGGAATCATCCATACGGCAGACGACCCGGCGCTGACGCGTGAGGAAATTCTTACGATGGACTGGCTCAACGACAACGTCATCGGCGAGATTCCTCCGGTCGAGCAGCTGACCGAGGCATCCAAATCAATGGCGGCTGTTACCGGCGTAAAGAAAGAAGAGGGTACGGAGGAGACATGAAAATCCTGTTCCTGGCAGACCACGAAGACCCCGCCTACTGGGACTTTTACAAACCCGACAAGGTTAAAGACATAGATCTCATCGTATCCTGCGGAGATCTCGATTCGGCCTACCTGGAATTTCTGGTGACCTTAACCGGCCTGCCCGTTTTCTACGTCCGCGGCAACCACGATTCAAACTACGACAAAAAACCACCCCTCGGTTGCGAGTGCCTGGAGGACCGCGTCGTTGAATTCGAAGGCGTGCGGTTCCTGGGACTCGGCGGATGCATGAGATACCACCCCACGAGGTCGGACATGTACACGGAATCCGAGATGAAGCGGCGCATCAGGAAACTGAAATTCACTCTGTGGAGATCCAAAGGCTTCGATGTTTTGGTAACGCACGCGCCCGCGGCAGGCTACGGCGACTTAGAGGATTTGCCGCACAGAGGCTTTGCGTGCTTCAACGATTTGCTTGAAAAATATCATCCCAAAATTATGGCCTACGGGCATGCTCACAAGGAATACAGTTCGAAATTCCAACGTGTTATAGAGCATCCCGCAGGCACACAACTTGTCAACGCCTGGAAGTCCTGCGTTATAGAAATTGATGTTTAATCTTCCGCTTTGATCTCGTAAAGCAATGCCTGACAGTCATCCCACACTCTCGGAATTATAATTCCCGCATTCATCAGCGTTCTGCCCTTCAAAGGCTTCATCCCGGAGAGGACTTCTTCCGGATTTCTCTTTTCGATATCAATGGGCTTGCCGTCCACAATCTTAATTGTGTATGTCTTATCCGGGTCCAAACCCTGCAGGCATATGCGGCGGCTCTGGTAGTTCGGCTCTGATTTAACCTGCACGAAAGTCATGTACGAAAGAGTCTTGTCCTCGGTTACGACCTGCCAGCAATCATAGACATTGTTCTCCCTGTAGGATGCGATGCGATAGTAGTCGCCTTCCACCACAACGGGGCTTACCTTTCTGAAAGTCTCAATCTGCGCGGGGATAGCCTCCTTCTCTTCGTCCGTCAGGGCCCTCGGGTCCAACTCATATCCGAAAGTTCCTGCCATCGCGATCTTGGCTCTGGTGTCAAACGGCACCGTGCGTCCGGTCTGGCCGTTCGGGCATGCCGAGACATGCGCGCCCATCGAGGACAGCGGATAGCAGATCGCGGTTCCTTCCTGGATATAAAGTCTCTCGATGGCGTCCGTGTCATCGGAAGTCCAGATCTGAGGGCTGTAGTAGAGCATGCCGGGATCGAACCTCGCGCCTCCCGAAGAACAATTCTCGAAAAGGATATCCGGGAAGTCTTTTAAGAGCTGTGCCTGCATTCTGTAAAGGGCAAGCACATATCTGTGGTAAAGTTCACCCTGGCGGCCCGACGGGAGGTGCAGATTGCCGACTTCGGTCAGAGGGCGGTTCATGTCCCACTTAACGTAATCGATCTGCGCCGTGGAAAGCGAGTCACGGATTTGGTTGTAAACGCCGTCCCAGACCTCGGGTCTTGTGATATCGAGAACCAACTGCTCGCGCCACATGCCGGGGACTCTCCCCTGATATTGGAACGCCCAGTCGGGGTGCTGTTCGTAGAGGTCGGACTGCATGCAAACCATCTCCGGCTCAATCCAGATTCCGAGCTTTAAGCCCATCTCATGGATGCCGTCGGAAAGGGCTTTCAAACCGCCCGGAAGTTTTGTCTCATTGACATACCAGTCGCCCAATGACGTCGAATCGTTGTCGCGGTGCCCGAACCATCCGTCGTCCATTACAAGCATGTCCATACCCATCTTTTTCGCCTCGCGCCCGAAGTCGAGAAGAATATCGAGCGTGAAGTTCATTTCTGTCGCTTCCCAATTGTTGACGAGAACCGGCCTGGGCGCGTGTTCCCATTGCTTCGGAATCAAATATTTTCTGTAAAGTCTGTGGAAGGTTCTGGTCATGTGTCCCAAGCCTTCGTTTGAGAAAACCATAACGCACTCCGGAGCCGTGAATGTCTCCCTCGGCGCAAGTTCCCATGTGAAGTGCCAGGGGTTGATGCCCATCAGCATTCTTACATTATCGAACTGATCTCTCTGAACTCTCGCCGCGAAGTTTCCGGAATAAACAAAATTCATCGCGTAAACTCTGCCGTGAGTCTGTGTCGTATCGGGAGTTGCAAGAGCGATAAACGGATTTTCCTGATGTCCTGATTCGCCTCTTATGGATTCAATCGAGAAGATTCCGTGGTTAACCATCTGTCTTTGAATTTTGCGTTCCCTGCCCCATGCACCGTGAAGTGTGATTACGTCGAAGTCTTCGCCTTCGAGGTCTAACATCGCACTCATAACTTTTGTGAGTTGAAGTTTGCCGCGACCTATATTTTCGACCTGAACGCTGCGTGTGATAACATCCAGATTGCGGTAGACGGTGTAGTAGAGATAAACGTTAAGCGAGAGGATGGAATCGGTCATAACGATTTCCAATGTATCGCAGTCGTCTTCTCCTCCGCGTGTCGACGGGAGACCCGCCAGAGGAAGTTTTCCGGCGAAGATTTTGTGGCTTACATAAGCAAGCTCCAGGCCTTCGTGTCCGTCTTCGTTCCGCACATCAAAACTCGTCTCGCGGAAATCGCCCGTGCCGCCCCCGGCGTATTCTTTGGAGAAACCTTCCATGAAGCGCACCTTATCGCGGGGCAATTTTGAGGGCACAAACGGCGTGTACTCGGTCTTAAGAAGATAGGTAACATCCGAGTCTTCTATTTTCGGGCCGTAGTATACGTGACCTAAATATTTGCCGTCGGTTACGGCGCATATATAACTTGAAGCAGGTGTCGTCAAATGAAAAACTTTCAGTTTGTCGTCATAGGTAATCATGATAAATACCTCCCGTTTTAAATTGCTTTTTTAGTCGAAATCTTCTTCCCCGTATTCCGTGTTTTCTTCAATTTCTTCTTTGCCCGCGTCAAGGATTTTCGAAAAATCCTTGATCAGGAGCTTTGATACGAGATATGCAAAGAGAGCAAAGCCGAACATGCACCAAAGGAACGCGTAGAGCGGCAGCCTTTGCAGATCCATATATGTCAGCACGATAGGCGCTATGTTTAAGATCAGAATAAGTATGGTTCTTACGGGATTTTTTGCCGCGAAATAAACCGAATTTCGGATTAAGCCCTTGATGCTGTCGGCAAACGCCGCGGTCACCGGGAACATCATGAACATTATTATGAGAACGACCGCTCCCAAGGCGTAGTTTGCGTAGAGGAATGCGTTCATCACTCCCCCATGGGCTTTGCAGAAATTTATGTCAATCAGGATTATCGCGGCTACCCCTAAAAAGATAAGCCATGTTATAAGCGACTGCTTGAAGTTGGTCTTGAAGCCCTTCCAAAAATCCCTTAACGGGCGGATGGGATCGTCCGATCTCATGGACTTTAAGAGTACGTAGTACATTGCCGTCCATGCCGGGCCGATGGTTACGACAGGAATTGAGAATAAGAGGAACAAAAGGTTGGTGGCGATTATGAGCCAGCAGCGGCTCATCAGTCTCCCGAAGGCGCTGTTCTCATTTAAAATGCCGTAAACCCGTTCATTCATTTTTATCCTCCAGGATGAATGAGAGGAAATTTCCCATCTCATCGATTCTTTCGCTGTACGCGCCGATTCCTATCACGCAGTCGTCTTCGTACAGTTTGTATTCCGTAACCAGAATGCTGTCGCTTATGTCTATTCCCACGGGAACTTTCCCGTTACTGTCTGTCTCGTATGTCTCGTCGTAAGGCTCGCAGTACACAAGTCTGTCTTTGTATTTCTCATAAAGTTCTTCGCACTCTTCGCGCTTCAGATCTTTGAGTCTTCCGCTTGCGCCGATTGCCTGAATCTGCGCTTCGTTCATGATAAGACCGTCCAGGGTTCCCGCTTCCACCAGAGTCACGAACATCTGATAGTAGCTGTTGTTTGTACCGGTGGCCTTCGTCGGATCGAAATACAGTTCGTTGTTAAATACTTCCTGTTTCTCCGACAAATCGTAGTTCATGTACTCCGCAAAATCCGAGGATAACTGTTGTGTCTGCTCCGTCGCAGCTCCCGGGAGGGCCACATAAATCCAGTACTCAGGCTCACCTTCGATGATATGCACCGTAAGGTATATACCGAAAACCAAAACCAGAAGAATGCCGGCTATCCACAGCCAATAGTATTCGAGGATGTAAGACAGCCGCGACTTTACCGGCATTCCTTCCAGTTTAAGTTTCTCTTCGTTGTACCACTCGGAAATTCTGCTCAACTCGGGTGCTCCAAAGGATCAGAGTTTTCCGCCGGAGGTTGCGATACCTTCAACGAACTGCTTCTGGAAGATAACGTAGATTACAACCATAGGCAGGATGGCGAGGGTTGCAGCAGCCATCATTGCGGGGTAATCCGATCCGTACTGTCCCTGCATCTTTGCAAGACCTGCGGACAGTGTAGTTGTCTCGGAGTTGGTACAAACAATCATCGGCCACATCAGGTCCTTGAAAGCGAACACTGCGGTGAAGATTCCCAAAGATACCATCGAACTTCGTGTCAGAGGCATCAGGATGAAAAGGAATCTCTGTCCGATGTTGCAGCCGTCGATGCTCGCGGCTTCTTCCATATCCTTCGGCAGTCCTTCATATCCTACTTTTAGGAGGTATGTGCCGAATGCCGTTACAATACCCGGGAAGACAAGACCGAATGTTGTATTAAGCATTCCCATTTTGGATACCATAAGGTACTGCGGGATGATGAAAATCTGTGCCGGAACCATCATCTGAATGAGAACCAGAGAGAAGAGAATATTCTTACCCTTGAAGTTCAGTCTTCCGAAAGCGTAGCCTGCCATTGTGGCTGTAAGAACAGCACAGACAACACGGAAGAAAATCATGAGGAGGGTGTTCTTATAAAGGATAAGAAAGTTGTAGCTCTTCCATACTGTTCCGAAGTTTTCCCAGTGCCAGCCGTTCTGCGGGAAAATGTAGAACGGGTTAACCGAGATGGATTCCTGGTTTGTTTTAAGGGCTGTCAGGATCATCCAGGCGAAGGGCACGATCATGATGATTGCCATGATAATCAGAAAGACATGTGTCAATGTTTTACCAATAGCGTATTCAGCTTTTTGACTTCCCATAGTACAAGTCTCCCTTCCTTAGTTGTGATAAACGAATTTCTTTTCGACCTTCTGCAAAATCCAGGTCAGTGCCATGATGAATACCAGGAGCACGACAACGAGTGTTGCGCCGTAGCCTTTGTTGCCGTCAGTAAACGAATACTGATAGAACAGGTAAACGATTGACTGAACTTTCGGCAACGCCACGTTTGTTTTGTCCATAACCATGAACATCAGGTCGAATACCGTCAAAGCACCGATGATACGGGTCTGAACGATAAAGAATGTCGTGGGGCTCAAAAGCGGGATTGTGATTTCAAAGAACTGGCGAACACCGGACGCGCCATCAATCTTTGCCGCTTCGTAGTAATCTTTCGGAATTTCCTGAAGGCCGGATAAGAACAAAACCATATTGTAACCGATGATGGACCAAACACCGATGACGCCTACGGAAATCCATGCGATCTTCGGGTCGGATATCCAGGAAATTTCTGTTCCGAAAATATTGTTAAGCAAACCGAACTTAGTGTTGTAAAGCCACTTCCAAACCATTGCGACAGCAGCCGGAGCGCAGACCATAGGCAGGAAGAATATTGTTCTGTAAACCGAACGGCCTGCGAGTTTCTGATTCAGAAGAACCGCCAGAACGAGGGCGATTACGATACCGAAGGGAACCTCGATCAAAGCATATTTGATTGTGTTCCACAAAGACTGCCAGGTCTCGGGTTCAGACAAAACGGTTTTGTAGTTATTAATCCCGATGAACACGTTTCCTTTACCGAAGTCGCCTGTTTTGCAGAATGACTGGTAGATTGTGTTGAAAATCGGATAGAAGTTCAAAACAAGAAGTCCGATTATCGTCGGTGCAACAAAAGCCCATGCCCACAGGTTTTCGCTTTTTTGCGCCTTTGTCATTTTCTTCTTTTTCATTTTGATTCCCCCTTGTGTGGGCCGGAACCGGTTAGGAAAAACCGGTTCCGGGGTTTATATCAAAAAGTCACTGTGTCATTAAGTTACTGAAAATCACTCTGCCGCGATTGCGTCTTCGATAATCTTCTGTGCCTGGTCACAGGCGTTGGCCATTGTCTCGGCATTTGTGGGATCCTGCCATGCAGCGAGGAATGCGTCTGTCTGGATAGCGTCTTCCCAAACTGTTGTATTTCTTGTGTAAGGACGGAAGTAGAGGTCGCCTTCTTCTTCGGCACGGGTGAATGCGGAAACATCCATACCTTCAAATGCGTTTGTGAACTCTTCGGAAACGCCCTTCATACCTGCCATGGTAACGCCAAGCTCGGCCTGTTCTTTCTGCTGCTCTTCGGCGCAGAACCAGGAGATGAGGCTGTAAGCCGCATCGGGGTTCTCTGTGTTGGCCGAAGCTGCCCAACCCAAGCCGTTGTATGCGGAGTAACGCTCGCCCTCATCGCACTGACCATTGCCGTTTGTATCGGCGTAAGGAAGCATTGCCCATGCGTAGTCGGAGGAATTCTCCGCTGTGTAGAAGGAGTTAATCATCCAGGAACCCTGTGTGATCATAGCGGTCAAACCGGAGATAAAGAGAGAATCTGTACCTGTCTCTGCAACGTCTGTCTGAGGTGTGGAAACTTCGAGGATCTGACGCATCATTTCCATAGCTTCCTTACCTTCGTCGGAACCGATTGTTGTTCCCTTGTGATCGTCTGTGATTACCTGCGCGCCGTAGTCATAAACGATGTTGTACCAACCGTCCTGGTTGTTGGAGGTGTTGATTGCATAGCCGTAAACACCGTCCGCTGCGCCTGCCTCGGTGATAGCCGCGGCTGCGTCTCTCAAGTCTTCCCAGGTCCAGTCATCTGTCGGATAGTCAACGCCGTACTTGTCAAAGAGAGCCTTGTTGTAGAGCAATGCGATTGTATCGTGATCCTTCGGGATAGCGTACTGAACGCCGTTGTCGTCACGGTTGTAAAGCTCTACGATACCTTCATAGTAGTTGGAGAGGTCGATTGCGTCGTCTGCTGCGATATAATCGTCGAGCGGCAGGAGCAGATCGTTTTCCATGTACATCTGAGCTGTGTTCGAGTGCATCCAGAATACGTCGGGCATCTCACCGCCGGAAGCACCTGCTTCGAGCAATGTCCAGTAGTTGTCCCAGTCGACAACGTTGATTGTAACAGGGATACCGGACTGTTCAGACCACTCATCGGCAATCTGCTGTAAACCGGCCAGCTGATTGTTATCCCAAATGTTTACCTGCAATCCCTCGGAAGAACCGGAAGAAGATCCGGAATCAGAGGAACTGCATGCTGCCATAGACATAATCATGGCGCCTGTAAGCAACAAAGCCATCATTTTTTTCATCTTCATTTTGCTTGCCTCCTAAATGAATTTTGTATTTTGTTTCTTAATATTCTTTAACCGAATATTGGTTTCTTAAAGAATGCTCTTCTCCGTCTCCGTATCGAACAAGTGGAGCAGTTCGGGGTTGAATGTGAAGGTCGCCTGAGCGCCGTACTGCAACTCATTGTTTGTCTCATCGTCATAAGGAACGATAACGACAACATCGGTTCCGTCGGCATCCAAGTGCAGGTGCAACTCGGTTCCCATCATCTCGGAAACGTCGACCTTTGCCTTGATTCCCTCACCTTTGGTAAGCGAAATATGGGGAGGTCTCATACCTGCGATTACTTCACAGTCTTCCACATTCTCAGACGCGAGTTTCTTGCTCTGTGCATCCGACAGCGGAACCTTGTGGCCTAAGATTTCAACACTGTATCCCGCGCCTTCTTTCACAAGCCTTGAGCCGTAGAAGAAGTTCATTTGCGGTGTTCCGATAAAGCCTGCAACGAACAGGTTTGCCGGATGGTTGAAAACTTCCTGAGGGGTTCCGATCTGCTGGATGAAACCGTCCTTCATGATGACGATTCTGTCGCCCAAAGTCATAGCCTCGGTCTGATCGTGAGTTACGTAAATAAATGTTGTGTTGATTCTCTTACGGAGCTTAATAATCTCGGCTCTCATCTGGTTTCTCAGCTTTGCGTCGAGGTTGGACAAAGGCTCGTCCATCAAAAGGACCTTGGGCTCACGGACGATAGCGCGTCCGATTGCGACTCTCTGTCTCTGACCGCCGGACAAGGCCTTCGGGTGTCTGTCCAAGTACTGTGTGATATCGAGAATCTTAGCGGCTTCTCTTACCTTCTTGTCGATATCCTCTTTCTTCATTCTTCTCAGCTTCAGTGAGAAAGCGAGGTTCTCGTAAACCGTCTTGTGAGGATACAGCGCGTAGTTTTGGAAAACCATTGCGATGTCTCTGTCCTTCGAAGGAACATCGTTCATCAGTTTGCCGTCGATATAAAGTTCGCCGGAGGAAATGTCCTCAAGTCCGGCAACCATGCGGAGTGTCGTCGATTTTCCGCACCCGGACGGGCCTACCAAAACGATGAACTCCTTATCATTGATATCGAGGTTAAACTCCTGTACCGCCACAACGCCTTCATCAGTAATCTGAAGATTTGTTTTCTTCTCTTCTTCAATCTGCTTCTTCTTTTTCTTCTCTGCGTTGGGGTAGATCTTCTTGATCTTTACCAGCTTTACTTCTGCCACGGTAATTGCCTCCTTTGCCTCAGTTCTGACCGTCCGTTCGACCGTCTTAAGTACCCAAAGTTTATGAGATGGAAACGTTTCAATCTATGGAAGAATGTTTCCAAAAAGCAGGAAAAATGTTAGAATTAACAAAACCCGAAGACACAGCGCACAGGATTTTATTCATGGTAGACAAACACACAGCCATCTTTACAAAAAATCCCGATTTCACTTGTCTGGAAAATCTTCCGGCCCAGAACGACGGGCTTTATCTGATCTATTGCGGGCGCGAGATTTGCCGCAGCGGCCACAGATTCGGCCCGAACAGACGACACTTTCACTTAATACATTTCATAAAAGACGGTAAGGGGACCCTCGATATAGCGGGCCGCCACTTCGAACTCAAAAAAGGCGATGCCTTCTGGCTGCCGCCGGGAGAGGAAGCATGGTATGAGGCCGACAAAGACAATCCCTGGACCTATTTCTGGATAGGCTTCGACGGCCTTGGCGCCGGCGTCTGCGTGGGCCGCTCGGGCTTTACATCCGACAAGCCGACAATTTCAATCCCGGATCTTACGGATGAGGCGTGCGAATTGATAGACAAAATGCTCGATGCCAACCAACTCACATATTCGAACAACCTGAAGCGCAACTCTTTACTGGAATGGCTGTTCGGCGTCCTGATTTTCGACGCCGAACAGAAAGATAACTCGGAGTCCACCTACGCATACTCCGGTGCCGTCTACGCCCAATACGCGCGCAACTATATAGACCTAAACTATACAGAGCAAATCCGGGTAACCGAGCTCGCGGACTTTATAGGAGTCAACAGAAGTTACTTAACAAACAGTTTCAAGCAACTGATGGGAATCTCAATCCAGGACTACATAATAGGCTTGAGAATCAGCCACGCAAGGCATTTATTGCGCGAGACCGACCACAAAATCAACACAATAGCCCAAATGGTAGGCTACGACGACGTCCTCTCCTTCTCGAAAATCTTCAAAATCAAAACCGGCATGAGCCCGAACAGCTACCGTAAAATGGAAACGGACCTGGAACTCGACAGCGAAAAAATCGTCGACAAAAAGCGTGAAGAAAACCTTTAATACAGAAAAGGGCCGCAGTTGCGGCCACAAATTTGCTTTTTTTGTGGCCGCAGATGTGGCCGTTTTTTAATGTTCACACACACGTTCACAATTGCCCCTTTTGTGAACGCAATTGTGAACCTTTTGTCCTATTTTTAGAAAGAAACCTGATTTTTGCCCTCGCGCTTGGATTTGGCAACCTTGCGTTCGGCGGACGAGAGCATCTCGGACAGATCCGGCTCTTGCGGATTGAAAGTTACCAGACCGCAGGATACGGTTGCTTTCTCTCTCTTGCCTTCAAGGATTACGGGTGTGGACGCAATCTGATTTACAATCTGTTTTGCAACGCCTAAGGAAGTCGTCTTATCCGAATCCAGAAGCACCGCGGCAAATTCGTCGCCGCCGATTCTGAAGCAAGTATCGGACTTCTTTGTATTGGCAAGCAAAGCCTCCGCTATACTCCTTAAGATAATGTCGCCGTTCTGCGGGCCTAACTGGTCGTTTATGTATTTCATGTCGTCGACGTCAAAGATTAAAAGTGAGAACGTCGACCCGTCGGTGCGCGATTCGTAGAGGCTGGCCAACTTATCCAACTTCTCGTAGAAGTAACGGCGGTTGTATAGGCCGGAGAGGTCGTCGACGCGCGCCAAAAGCTCCAGTTTTTTGGAATATCTTTCGAGCTGCTTTTCGAGCGTTTTTGTCTCGGTGATGTCCTTGCTCGTGCCCCAGGTTCCTATTATCTCTCCCTCCTCATTGTAGAGCGGATATTTGGAGGCCATGAAGTATTTGGTGGTGTCCTCATCAACGACCAATTCTTCGACGATATTGATTATGGGCTGGCCTGATGTCATTATCGCCATTTCCGTCTCTTTTGCGGCCTGTGCGAAATCCTTCGGGAAATAGTCGAAATCGGATTTGCCGTACATCTCATCGGGGCTTGCGGCACCCAACTGCTCGGCGTGTCCTATGTTGTTCCAGATAAATTTGGAATCGCGGTCCTTGAAATAAACCGTGTCCGTGCAATATTTACGTATCGTCTCAAGACAGATTCTGTCGAGTTCGGCCTTGTTCTCGGGTTTTGTGTAATCTTTCATGGGACTGCTCCTTTCGCAACTGACCTTTATTCTAACTTATATCCCTTTTGTTTAGCAACTTGACGCCGAGGAAAAACGCGAGCGCCAAATATATAACCGACACGACAATGCACCTTACGTAGTCGCCTGCGGAAGAATCCGGCATGAGACTCGAGAGATTCATGGTAAGCATATAGTTTGAGAAGGAAAAATCCTCGGGTATATTGTCGTTTTTATAAATCAGATACATATCCGCAAACTGCACGATGTAGGTAATCGTTCCCATCGAGAAAAGTATGCCGAAGGTGATGCCCGCAGAACGGCTCCTGCAAAGCACGGTGATAAGCGCGACGACCTCGCAGAACGCCAGGATAATAAGATATGTCGTGAAGAAATAAGCAAAGAATCCCGGCGTCAAACCCTTATCGAACCCGGACGACCAGCACATCGTGGCAATCATGCCGATAAACCAGATATAGATGTGCATGAAAAGGGCGTAAATTGCCACGGCAATCGTTTTGGATAGCATCCCGATATACCGTTTGTTATTGAGCAGAAGATAGTTGCGCGAAGTGTTGAAAGCATAGTCCGCGCCGAAGAAAAGGCCCGTGAAAATCGCCAGGAAAAACAGTTCGTTTAAGGTTGCGACATTGAACCTGAAAATCTCGAAAGCATTCGCGTCGTGGTACATGCCCTCGCCCACAATCTCGATATCCTCGTCGTAATTCTCCTCGGTCGACGCTTCCTCATAGGCCGTGGCGACCTGCGAGAGGCCCCCTTCTGCCATAAACATGTTCATGGCAGACTCCAGATCCATGTTCGCCGCCTCCTGCATGCTCTCCTGCGATATCCCGAAGAGCGCGCCGATATTAAATCCCAGAAGGAAAAAACTGAACGTAAACGTAGTTATGAAAAGCAGAATCAGAATCACATAAGTGCTCTTCGATTTGCCCATTCTGTATAAATCCGAAAGTACAAAATTTCCCAACATATCAAATTCCCGAACTGCTTCCCGTAAGGTTTATAAAGTACTCTTCCAAATCCGCGCCCGCGACCGTAATCGACTCGACCGGAACTCCGGCCGATGCCAGACGCATATTGACCTCCGCGACATTGTCGGTATCCTCGGCCAGAGAGATTGTCTTTGCGCCAACGCTCGAAAACTTTGTATACCCACATTCGCGTAAAACCTCAAGGGCCTTGTCCGTCTCGGAAGTTTTGATGATTATGCTCTCGCTGCATTTTTTGCGGAGCTCATCCAGAGTCGACTCCTCCAGAATCTTCCCGCCGTCGATAATCGCGTAGTCCGTCGCAAACCTCGACAATTCCTCCAGAATGTGGCTTGAAATAACTATCGTCGTTCCCTTTTCTTTGCTTAAGTATTCGAAAAGTTTTCGCATCTCGGCTATGCCCTGCGGGTCGAGGCCGTTAATGGGCTCGTCCAGAATCAAAAGTTCCGGGTCGCCGACCAATGCCATCGCAATCCCCAAGCGCTGACGCATCCCGAGCGAATATTTGTCGACGCGCTTTTTGGCGACCAGACGCAAACCTACGGTCTCAAGTTTTTTTAAAGCGTATTCCTTATCGCGTATCCCGTACGCCAGACATTTTGTTCTGATATTTGTCAAAGCCGACTGCTTCGGGTTGAGCGCAGGTGTTTCAATCAAGGCGCCGATGCGCGAGTAATCCGCGGTCTCACCGGACTCAAAAACAACCTTTCCCGAAGTGGGGGTAATCATGCCCGTGAGCATTCTCATGAACGTCGTCTTCCCGGCGCCGTTCCTTCCGATAAGCCCGTATATCGCGCCCCGCTTTATGTGCAGGTTAACGTGATCGACCGCGGTCTTATCCTTAAACTTTTTGGTCAGGTCTTCCGTCGTAACGATGTATTCGCTCACTTGCCAATCTCCTCGCACGGGGCAACGTCAAACTTCAGGCCTTCCTTCTCGACAGCAGTCAAAAATGTTCTCTGCGGGAAATACGCGGGCGTGAAAACACCGGGCGTGTTCCACTTATCCGAACTTACCATCTTAACCGCGGCAATCAGAACTTTGGTGTCGCAATCGGCCAAACCTTCGGCACTGTACTCCACAGACTTTGTGTTTATGCCTTTTTTGCCGGTCACGACAATCTTATCGGGCACAAAATCTTCGGCGGGTTTAACCTCTTCTTCGGCTGCCATGTGCGGCAGAATTGCCATCAGAAAATCGCGGGGCGCTATCTCCGCACCACCCACCTTAACGGGCACGTCGGAAAGCATTCCGATCTCTTCCAAATTTTCAATCAGACGCACCGGCTTTTTGTGCGCGGCGCGCTTCTTCTGAGCCCTGTGCTTTTTAAAGCATCTGATGTTTTGTATATCCGGCAGTTCCTTTGCTGTCGCGGCGACCGCGACATCCGTGACCGTCGCATAGGATATCTTATCTCTCTTGATTTTCGCTCGTGGCTCGGAAACGATTTTTCCTTCGGACATAACTATATCTGCCTGTCCCATGGGAATAGCAACAGCATCGGAATCTTCATCCGACTCGTCCTCTTCCGGCAGCAGATCCTCAACATAAAGTTTTGCCTTGACAACTGTGTCCGCAGCGCCTTCGTCCGACGCTTCGGACTCGGTCGAATCCAGAAAATCCACGGAATCAATCGAATCGAAATCCTCTTTGCCAGCGGCGGCAACCAAAACCGACAGCAATCCCGGGTTATACCCGCAGCCACAAACCGCGGTGACTCCGGCGCTCTTAAACTGCATGAAATATTTAAACTGCTCTCCGAGCAAATCTTCAGGCCTGGGATTCAAAGGAATATTTAAAATCGCGCCGTCTATATACGCGGCCTTGACCTTAAGTGCCAGACGCATAACGTGTTCGGACAAATCAGCCGGCATCAGATTTACTATAACCTCGGGTCCGAAAATATTTACCATCATCATCGACCCCTCGGTATTCGTAACGTCGATACCTGCGGTGATGATTCTTATAACGGTCTTCCCCATGGAATTTTTAAGTTCGTTGCAATCTTCCTTGCGCCGCGACGCCAGGCAAATCTCGCTTGCAATCCCGCGCTGTGTGCAAAGCACCTCCAAAAGCGCCTTTGCCGTATCGTTACAACCTAAAATCAATATCTTCTTCACTTTGCTTACCCCTTGCAGTCTGCGTACCCTAACAGTTTACTTTTTCTTAAGACTGTTGGCAAACAAATATTGAACACTGATAATCAGAATGACAAAAGTTTATAAATTTTTGAATTCTTTCCCAAAAGGCCGATTATGAAATACCATAGCCGCATACCGACAATTAAAAGCATCATCTTTATGCAAAACCTTATAAACCAATCACCAAAAGAATATGTGTTAAGAATGTATGTTGCTACTCTCCCGGAAAAATAGTCAAATCCTATTATATAAATCGTATGTCTGCCAAGATAGCTCAACCCCCTTGTTACTATGTTGGCACCGTTGAGGCATTTATGGCATATCGCCATAATAAAAAAAGACAAACAACATGAGCCCAAAATCATCAATATCAAATTGCCGTAAGTATTTGAATTAAAATCCACGAATCTATTATTCACTATTGAAAACGAACCTATACACAGTACAACAGTCAGCAGGCATATTCTTTTAAAAATACCCAAACGGTCAAATTTGTCCATAATGTTTTTTTGTCTAACGGTTTGACCAATTGCGAGAAACAAAACTCCCATACATGCCGTATCTATGTTCCACGGGAGTTTTAATGCCCCAAGAAAGTCAAGTGCCTTTGCATAAAGTGCACAAAGTATAATACAAGCAATTCGCATCCTGTGATTTTTCGCCCTGCAAATGAGTGTATATATTAGTAATGAAGAGGTTAAACCGGTCAAAAACCAAAGAGGTACCCAAACATACATCATATATTCCTGACCGCACGAATATATTATTCCGCAAAAATAGTCAAAGATCGGATACGGCTCACAATCAAAATATGCACATATCGGACCGATTATACAAAGATTTATAAACGATAAAATAAAATACGGTATCAAATAACGATGCCACGCTTTTTTTGCCATGGTTGCCACACTGACGGACTTATAAAGATATCCGGATATAATAAAGAAAAAAGGCATATGAAATCCAAATATAAAATGCTGTACCATTGACGGTAGTGCTAAAATCGGAAAGTCACGAAACTCTCCGTGCCCCAAAACAACAAGAACAATTACAATTCCACGGCAAACATCAATCCAGGTTTGTCTGTCTGTCTGTCTGTCTGTCTGTCTGAAGTTTGTCGACATATTCACTGTTTTGTCAAGCATATTCTTTTACACCAATGTGCCGTCGTAGGAATAATTTTCGAGGAAGTCAGCGCCTTTCTGGACCTCGACGCCCGACAGACCGGGGTAGCCCAACTGCCTGTGGCATTCGTAGATTGCGATTGCCGCGGCGTTGCTTAAGTTTAAACTGCGGCACTCCTCGGCCATGGGGATTCTGAAGCATTTGTCGAGGTTTGCCTTCAGGATTTCGTAGGGAATGCCGGTGCTTTCTTTGCCGAAAATCAGAAAGATTTGTTTGTCGCATTTTGCGAAGTCAATTGAGGACGGGGCTTTCTTGCCGTATCTCGTCAGGAAGAAAAAATCGCCTTTGTCTTCGTTCTTTTCGCGGAAGTCCTCGAAGTTGTCGTAGAGGGTGTAGTCGGCCCATGTTATGTGGCCGGTTGTGGCGCGCCTGAAGTTTTTGTTTTCGATGTCAAACCCCAAGGGCTTAATGAGGTGCAGGCCACAGTCGGCGGCGACGCATGTGCGCATTATATTTCCTGCATTCTGGGGGATTTCCGGCTCGAACAAAACTACCTGTATTTTCTGCATTTTATTTCCTGCGCGGAGCCTTGGCTTTCGAGCCGATTTTTGGCATTTTGGATTCTTCTTCCCCGCCTTCGGCCTCGGTTTTCTCGGCCTCGTATTCCTCGAGCGCTGCAGGTCCGCCGAAGGAAGGGATTCCGGTCTCCGCCGCAGCCTCAGCGATGTTAAGCATGTGGTCGCCCAAACGCTCGAAATCGGTAAGCATTTCCGAGTACACGACACACGCGTCTCCCGAGCACGTGCCGGACTTCATGCGCTGCAGCTGATGCTCGCGGTAGTCGTCGGTCATGTCATCGATTTTCTGCTCCATCTGAGCCATCTTGATGTGCACGGACTTCGGCTTCTCACCGAGCAGGATGCGGCAAGCCTTGTCGGTCACGGAAATCATCTGCTCGACTTCTCCCTGAGCTTTGTCGGACAGGGAAAGTTTTTTGTTCTCAAGCATATCCGCGTATCCTGCAATATTTGTGGCGTGGTCACCCATACGCTCGATGTTTCCTGTGATCTTAAACAGAGCGCTCATGGTAAGGGCGTCCTTCTCGTTTAAGTCGAAAACCATCGTATGCGAAATATAGTATGAAATTTCTTTATTCAGGTAGTCGACGTACTCCTCGGTATCGTTGATTTCAGCCTGGATTTTCTCGCTGTTGTCTATAACCGCGGTAAGGCTTCTCTGCACATTGACGCTTGCCATAACGAGCATTCTTCCGATTTCCTTCGTAAGCGCGTCAACAAAAACCTCGGTACCCAACTGATAGTCGGGGGTAAGCATTCTCTCGTTCAGATACTTAAGATATCTGATACCCTCGGCATCCCCGCCCTTGTCGGGAAGGATGATTTCAACCAATTTTACGATAAGTTTTCCCGCGGGCAGGAGAAGCGCGGTCGCGCCCAAGTTAAAGATAAGGTGCATGTTTGCAAACTGTCTTGCCGGGTTGTCCGGAGACAGCGCCTCGACCCATTTAACCAGAGGCAGAAAGTACGCGATTATCGAGAAGAGGACCGTACCCGTGACATTGAAGATAAAGTGCATCAGGGAAGCTCTTATCGCGTTTCTCGTTGTGCCGATTGCGGCCATTATCGCCGTAACACAGGTACCGATGTTCATACCGAAGATGATGTACATCGCTTGGTCGAGTTCGATTACACCCGACCCGGCCGATGCCACGGCCATCGCCTGCAAAACACCCATGCCGGCCGCCGAACTGTGCATCAGTGCCGCAAAGAGCATACCGACGATAACGCCTATAACAGGGTTATTGATACTTGCGAAAATAGTTTTTACGTAATCCGTCTGCGCAATCGGAGCCATCGACGAGACCATCATGTTAAGGCTTAAGAAAATAAATCCCAGACCTGTTATAACCTCACCGATGTTCTTCCACTTTTTGGAGTGACAGAACATAATCATGAACGCGCCAATGAGCGCGGGAATTGCCGCATAGTCTCCGATGTTAAACGCAATCAACTGGGATGTGATGTTCGTACCGATATTGGCTCCCATGATTATCCACAAAGCCTGGTACAGGTCCATCGCGCCTATGTTAACAAATCCTATAACCATAACCGTGGTTGCGGTCGAGGACTGGATGAGAGCCGTGATGCCGGCGCCTACGAGGACTCCCGTAAATCTGTTGCCCGCGATTTTGCGAAGCAGAGGTTTCAATTTATCTCCGGCAACGGCTTCAAGTGCGCCGGATGTCATCTTCATACTGTAAAGCAGGATTGCAAGACCTGCACATAATCCGAGTAAAGCTGTAAATAAATCGCTCATAAAGTTCTCCTTTACATACGCCTTAATGATATTTTTAAGAACCCATAAAGTCAAAGTAAAATTCGCGTAAAATCAAATACATTGATGAGTATCTATATTTATAAATCGCCTTTAATTCGAACCTTTTGTTACAGAATTAATCGCAAAGCCCCAAACCGCACAAAACAAAGACTTTCAAAATATTAAATAGACGGTTATCTATGTTTTTCCAATCAAAAACAAAGCAATCGGAATTTAAAAATTTACATTTTCCCGCCGGCGGTCAGGATGAGTTTAAATACCCAAACAATGCCGTAGGATATAAGCGTTACGAGAATTGCCACGGGAACAAGGCTTATGACACCGCCGAACGAGAGCGGCGAGAATTTGAAGCGGACAAATATAACTTTGAGCACCGCCATGTGTATCAAATAAATTCCGAAGGTACAATTGTCAAACGATGTAATGAATTTGTGTTCTTTGAAATCGATACCCGAGACAATACCGAACAGCCCGGCTGCGGCAAGACCCGTAAACGGATTGGAGAAATTGCCGACCGACGACAGCAGAGCCTCGTGCCCGCCCATGGCTCCTATTGCGGTTATCGCACAGGTAAGGACAAGGCCCCCGGCAAATGCGCAGATAAATACATAACGCGGCAGGTCAATCAGTTTGTTGTGCAGAATAAATCCGGCAAAAAGATACAGCGTATAGACGGTGTAAACGCATATGTAAAAGCCGGTCTCAACCCCGACAAAGTTTTCAACCAGCGGTATGACAGACTGAAACACAAACAAAAGAGACAGAATGTATATCGCATCTTTTCGCGTCAGCCCGGCGGCAACTTTTCTGTAAAGCGGCAGCATCAGATATAGGGCAATCATCAGATACAGATACCACATGTGGCTCCAGGATGTATTCGTGTAAATCTTATACAAAGCATTCTTAAGCACCGACAGAAACGAAATATCGCCGGAGATAATCTCATCCATTATTTCAAATACAAATGTGAAAAACACCAGTGCCACGGCCATGCGCGGAATGTAGTTTGAAAATATTTTCGAATAGGTAACGTTCCGCCCGGGATCCAGCAACAGTGCCCCCGACACCATAACAAAGCACGGTACCGCCCACATCATGAGATTTCGCAGGCACATGCACAGCACAAAACCACCGGCCGGCGCATCGTAAAAGCCTGCACCGAGATAGAATGTATGTAAGAATACTATCGCGATGCAGGCTATAACCCGTAAATTTGAAAAGCCGTAAACTTTCTTCCTCATATCACCAGAAGAAATCGTCGTCGTCTCCGACACAGCCGTCGTCAGGATCGGCGGCGGTTGCCTTGGTCGTCTCGGCTGTCGTGGTGGTCGTCTCCTCGGGCTCGGCCGCCTTAATCTCGGCCTCCTCCGTGCTCACCTCTTCGCCGCTCTCCAAAGACGTGTACTCGATAAAGAAGATGTCGTCCTCAAACTTAATCTCGCACTCCTCCATATCCGACAGGGGCAGCACGGTCAGATCGTAGAAATCCCCGTCGCAGGCCACCAAAGCCGCATACTCCTCTTCCTTATCGAACTGCAAATTAATGCTCTGTCCGTTCTCGAAAACAACATCCCCGCCGAGCACATCCTCGCCGAAGTCCCCGTCTTCCGCCGCTTCCAGGTGCAACTCGGATATCTCCTTGCCCGAAGCGTTTGTAACAACAACTGTCGACGCACCTTCGCCCACGACCAACATCTCTGTCTCAGTTGTCGTTTCCTCAATGGTAGTGGTTGTTGTGGTCTCTTCCGTAGTGGTCTCGGAAGTTGTAGTCTCGGAAGCCGTTGTAGTTGTCTCGGCGGTCGTTGACTCCTCGGCTGTCTGCCCGCCGCATGCAGCCATTGCTCCGGCTGCAAGGCAAAGGGATAAAATCAATGCACAAATCTTAAGTCTCTTCATTTCTACCTCCGTTAATCTGCAAGCACATAGCCGTACTTATATCTCCATGTGCCGGACTGTCCGTATTTAATTTTGTATCCGTTTCTTCCGGTCTCGTTCGTGAAGTTCGGGTCGAAAACATAAGTTGTTCCGTCAATATCAATCTCCGTCCATGCGTGAGGCACATACTTGCCGGATCTTCCGACAACGGAGCCGTGAATAACGCGGCAATCGTAACCCAGTTCTTTTGCCATCTGGTAGAACGTGCAAGCCATAACAATGCAATTACCCTTGTAGTTGTTAAAACCGTAGCTTGCAAACCAGGAAGCGGTATGTGTCGAATCCGGATAACTCGGCATGCTCGAGTTGTGTCCGTAGTACTTCATGCCTGCAGACCAGTTAAACGCAGCCTTGAGGTTCCAACCCACACTGTTGAGAACAGACACGGCCTGAGGGAACTGCGACTTTATATGCTTTCCGTCGGACGAGAAGTAATATGTCTTACCGTCAATCGTCTGCTTGCCGGTAACCATCGAGCCCTTCGGATGTCCTCCGGATGCGGAAGGTCTGAAATAATAATCGGCATCGGAAAGCCAGTGCCAGCCTAATGCCATCGCACCCTTGACATGGCCTGCCTCATCGGACTGTGTGGATGCAAAGAAATAGTATCTCTCGCCGTCGATTGTGGCCCATCCCGTAACGGGCTGCCCCGTTACATTGTTGTAGTAGTAGGTAAGTCCGTCGATTGTCTTCCAGGAATAAAGTGTCGACTTGTCGGCAAAAGCAATCTCGGAATTTACGCTCTTGATGCCGCCGACATTACCCGGAGCACCCGAGCCCTTGGCGACCAAAACAATCTGAATGCCTTCCAAACGCAGAGCGCATCCCGCGGTTCCGGAGTACCCACCGTTTGCGGCCCATGCAAGCCAGCCGCAGTTTTGCACGTGAACTCTGTAGTAGACGTCGTAACTGTTTGCCAAATCGCCGGTCAGCTTAATCTGAATAGCTTCAAGTCTCTTGGACTGTCCTGTTGTACCCGAGGACTCTCCGTTGCTCTTCCAGGACGTCCATCCTTTATCCTGTACATGTGTTCTGTATGTGATGCCGCCTGACAATTCCGTATTTGCAACAACAATATTTATAGATTCAAGTCTTAAAGACCTTCCCGTGGAACCGGAAACTTCCCCGTCGGACTTCCACTGCAATTCCCATCCGTCGTTCTGGATGTGTGTTCTGTATGAAATGACTGCGGTTGTATCGGAAGAAGACTTAGGCTCCAGTTTAACCTTTATCTGCTCTACTCGAAGGGACTGATCAACCGTGCCTGCGACCTCACCGTTTTCTACCCAGTCCTGATTGTCGCCGTAGCCCTGAATGTGAGCGATATATTTAACATCGTAGTTGTCGGCAAGGTCGTCCGTAAGTCTGAACTGTACAGCCTCAAGTCTCAAACTCTTGCCCTTTGTTCCGATGTAGTTTCCCGCATCGGTCCAGTCGGACCATCCGATATTCTGTACGGAAGCACGGTACTGCAATGTGCCTTCGTATCCTGTGTCGTTTGTGAAATTTACAACAAAGCCTTCCAAGCGAAGCTTCTGTCCGCGGGTACCCAAGGCAAGCGTGCCGTCGCTGTAGGTGCCCTGCACCGTACCCTTTTTCTGAACATGCGCCGACCCCGAAAGCGTGTAACTTGCAGCCTTATCGGTATTGGGAATCCATAAAGTGAAAATTGCGGCGATAGCCACAAAAAATGCCAAAGCCCCTCTTAATTTACGTCTCATTCAACCCCTCCGATAATTTATTTCCCCGCTCAAATTCTAAACCCGGGAAAACAGAGGTGTCAAACGTTTTGATTTTTGTAATTTTGATACGAGTCGACTTTAAGAATTTCTTCGGCTCTTTTGACAGATTCTTCGGTCGGCACGGGAGTGTCTTTCAGTGTGTACTCAATCCCCAGCTCTTCCCATTTGTGAATTGCCATCGAGTGGTACGGCAACACTTCGACACGGTCGACATTTTTAAGGGTTGCAATGAAGTCCGAAAGTTTTTGCAAATCGTTTTCGTCGTCTGTCAAGCCCGGAACAAGAACATGTCTTACCCAAAGATGTCCTCCGTTATCGCCTATGCAGCGGGCCATCTGAAGGATGTTTTCGTTTGTTTTGCCGGTTAGGTCTTTATGCTTTTCCGGATCGATATGTTTGAGGTCGAGGATGAACAAGTCTGTGGCTTTCATCAGGCGGTCGAATTCCGGAGAAACTTCAAAGTTGCCTCCTGCGGTGTCGAGGCAGGTATTGATGTTTTTTGTTTTCGCGAGTTCGAAAAGCTCGGTTACAAACTGCATCTGCAAAAGGCCCTCCCCGCCGCTGACGGTGATGCCTCCGGTTTTGCCCCAGTAGGATTTGTATCTCATGGCTTTTGCGAGGGCTTCTTCTGCCGTCCACTCATACTGCGCGCCGGTCTTAGCCCACGTCTCGGGGTTGTGGCAGTAGCGGCAGCGCAACGGGCACCCCTGCATGAAGAAAATAAAACGAAGCCCCGGGCCGTCGACCGACCCGAAGCTTTCGGTTGAATTTATGTATCCTAAAGTTGCCATTACATGCGGTCGTGGAAGGTTCTCGAGATAACGTCTTCCTGCTGCTCGCGGGTGAGAGAAATGAACTTCACGGCATACCCTGAGACACGGATTGTGAAGTTCGCGTACTCGGGCTTCTCGGGGTGTTCCATTGCATCCTCAAGTTTCTCTCTTCCGAAGATATTAACGTTTAAGTGATGCGCGCCCTGGTCGAAATAGCCGTCCAAAACGTTCACAAGTTTTTCCTTGCGCTCCTCCAAATCGTGGCCCAAAGCGTCGGGCGTTATGGTCTGCGTGTTGGAGATGCCGTCAAGGGCCCAGGTGTAAGGCAGCTTCGTAAGTGAGTTGAGCGATGCCAGAAGGCCGTTTTTCTCCGCGCCGTACGAGGGGTTGGCACCCGGAGCCAGAGGCGTTCCGGCGCGTCTGCCGTCGGGGAGGTTGCCTGTGTATTTGCCGTAGACAACGTTCGATGTGATTGTGAGAATCGACGTCGTCGGCTCACTGTCGCGGTAGGTGTGGCGCATGCGGATTTTGCTCATGAAGGAATCCAAAAGTTTAACAGCAATATCGTCGGCCCTGTCGTCGTCGTTGCCGTAACGCGGGAAGTCGGACTCGTTGACAAAATCAACGGCATACCCGTTCTCATCGCGGATGACTCTGACCTTGCCGTACTTAAGCGCGGACAGGGAATCGACAACATGAGAGAACCCGGCGATACCCGTGGCGAAAGTGCGGCGGACGTTGGTGTCAATCAGGGCCATCTGCGCGGCTTCGTAGTAGTACTTGTCGTGCATGTAGTGAATAAGGTTGAGCGTATTCACGTAGAGGTCGGCGAGCCAGTCCAAAGTCGCGTCGTATTTGCGGATGACCTGTTCGTAGTCCAGGTAGTCACCCTCAAGTCTTTGGTAGCAAGGCGAGATTTGCTCGTGAAGCGAGATATCGTAGCCGCCGTTGATTGCGTACAGCAGGCACTTTGCCAGATTCGCGCGCGCTCCGAAAAACTGCATTTCCTTGCCGGTCTGCGTTGCCGATACGCAGCAGCAAATCGAATAGTCGTCGCCCCAGACGGGTTTCATAACATCGTCGTTCTCGTACTGAATCGAGGATGTCTCGATGGAAATTCTCGCCGCGTATTTTTTGAAATTTTCGGGGAGTTTGGATGTGTACAGAACCGTGAGGTTGGGCTCGGGTGAGGGGCCCATGTTTTCGAGCGTGTGCAAAAATCTGAAGTCGTTCTTCGTGACCATGTGCCGCCCATCAATGCCGGTGCCTGCGACTTCCAATGTGGCCCACACGGGGTCGCCGGAGAACAGCTCGTTGTACGAGGGGATGCGGGCGAACTTGACCATGCGGCACTTCATGACGAAATGATCGATCAGTTCCTGCGCCTCTTCCTCGCAGATGAGGCCTTTTTTGAGGTCACGCTCGATGTAGATGTCAAGGAATGTCGACACACGGCCGACAGACATCGCCGCGCCGTTCTGTGTCTTGATTGCGGCCAAGTATCCGAAGTAGAGCCACTGCACGGCTTCCCTTGCGTTGGCGGCCGGCTCTGAGATGTCGTAGCCGTAAATTTTGGCCATCTCCTTCATGCCCTCGAGGGCCTTGATTTGCTCTGCGATTTCCTCGCGCAGGCGGACGACGTCGCCGGACATGCGGTTCTTTCCGACATGCAGTTTGTCGTTCTCCTTCTGCTCAATCAGGTAGTCGATGCCGTAGAGCGCGACACGCCTGTAGTCACCGACGATTCGCCCGCGCCCGTATGTGTCCGGCAAGCCCGTAATAATGTGGCTGTGGCGCGCCTTCTTCATCTCCGGCGTATACGCATCGAAAACCGCATCGTTGTGCGTCTTGTGATACTTGGTAAAAATCTCGTGCAGTTTCTCGCTCGGCTGATACCCGTACGTGAGGCATGCCTTCTCGGCCATCTTGATGCCGCCGTAGGGCATGAACGCGCGCTTCAAAGGCTTGTCGGTCTGCAATCCCACAACCTTCTCCAAATCCTTGGTGTCCTCATCGATATAAGCCGCGCCGTAAGCGGTCAACCCGGAGACAATCTGCGTCTCCATATCGAGCACCCCGCCCTTCTCGCGTTCCTGTCTTTGCAGATCCTGGAGCTTTGTCCAGAGAACATTTGTCGCATCCGTAGGCCCCTTCAAAAAAGACTCATCGCCGTCGTAAGGGGTGTAATTGTTCTGAATAAAGTCGCGAACGTCGATTTCCATCTTCCATTTGCGACCCTCAAATCCCGTCCATTGCTGTTTGTCAGTCATAAAAATCACCTTGCTTTCCGGAGTGGTTTCCTGATTCGCCCGCATTTTATAATTAAGCAATCGATAATTCCATATCGATTTCCGACATTTGTCGAAAACTCACAAATCACCCATGTTTTTTATTCTTTTTTACGTTGTAAACAATTACGAGCGCGACGGCCGCCGCAACAAGCACGCAGTCAACAACGACAAACGGCACAAGCCCGTAATCCTTCGCGGGCCCGTCGTCTTCGGCGTCCGCAATAACCGCAGTCGCTTGCGACTCATCGAAAACAGAAGTCTCCTCGGCTTGCTCTTCTTCGGAAGATGCCGTTGTTTCAACAGCGGTTGTGGTTTCTGCTGTTGTCTCTTCAACCGTTGTTTCTGTCGTTGCTTCGGTTGCTTCGGATTCCCCGGTTTGCGTGGTGCCCGCCGCGCCGATCATTGCGCTGACGATTTCCGTCTTCCATGTCATCGAGTTTCTGTTGAAAATTGCGTATCCGCCATCCGCGTCTTCCCCGCTGTTGAAATCCCCGTTGTCCCAGTAGAAACATTTGATACCGTGCGAGTCCATGGTCTGAACCATGTATTCGGCATACTTTGCAATCTCGGCATCGTTGTTTTTGCACTCCGCGCCGAACTCACCTACAATAACCGGCACACCGAGTTTATTTGAAAAATTTGCCAGGGTCTGTGCCGCTGCGTCTATTTCGGACTTGTCCGAATCATTAAAATCGTTGTGAACCGTCGTCCACGTAACCGACTGCGTCGTGCCCGTGAAACCCCACGGCGCGTAACTGTGAACCTCGACAATCAAATGGTCTTTAGCGCTGTCGGTCGGCAGTTTGAAATTGTCCAAAACCGCTTGGTCGTAAGACGACACATAAGTGTTGACGATGAGATTTCGCTCGGCATTGTTGCCGCCTGTGGCTCTGACCGCGTCGACGAAATCCTGAGCGAAATTGTTGACCGCCTCATAGGCCGTTGAATTGCTCGAGGCGTTCCATGTGTTGTTGGTGTCGAGCATTTCGTTGTAGCCTTCGAACATCAGTCTGTCGCCATAGTCTTTAAACTCGTTGGCAATGTCGGTCCAAAGATTTTTATACTTATCTTTCACGTTTTCGTAAACGCCTGTGTCGGCGAAAATCCAGGAAACCTTGTCGTCCCCGCCTTCGCCGGTGTCGTGATGGACATTTAAAATCACGAACATGCCGTCATCGTATGCGTAGTCGACAACCTCCTTGATTCTGGCCATCCACTTCTCATCGACATTGCCGTGCTCGTCGATGTGCTGCGACCAGGTAACGGGCAGTCTCAATGCGTTAAAACCCTGTTCCCTGACCGAGTCAATCATCGCTTTTGTGGTGACCGGGTTCCCCCACGCCGTCTCGTAGGATGTCGGGTCGTCGCCTGTAATCCACGTGCCGTTGGCGTCGAATGTGTTGCCTAAATTCCAGCCGACGGTTATTTGTGAGACCGCATCGCCTGCGGTACGAAAAGAATCCGCGGCGACCTGTTTTCGGGCGGGCATATATGAATTTATGAGAATCGCGCAGGCTGCGGCCGCGCAGAGAATTTTTTTGAACGTTTTCATGAGATTTTCCTCCTGTCGCAATATTTTAACACGCGCGGAACTTTTTAAAGTATAATGTTACCCGTTTGCTTTAATTAACTAAATTGAGGAGGGCGTATGGACGCTAACACAATAACAGTACTTTTGACCATAGTCGTGTACCTCGTGGTCGTCATTGCGGTGGGATTTAAATACGCAAAGACCAACGATACTTCCGACTTCTAACTTGGGGGACGCAAACTCGGGCCCTTCGTCACGGCAATGAGCGCCGAGGCATCGGACATGAGTTCCTGGCTCCTGATGGGCCTGCCGGGCTTGGCCTACGCAACCGGCCTTTGCGACCCGTTCTGGACCGCGGTGGGCTTGGCCGTCGGCACCTATTTAAACTGGCTTTTCGTTGCCAACAGACTCCGCGTGTACTCGCAGGAAATCAACGAATTTACAATCCCCGGCTTCTTCTCGGGACGCTACCGCGATTCATCACACGTAATCCTTCTGATTTCCGCTTTGGTAATCGTAATCTTCTTTGTACCTTACACGGCATCGGGATTCGCGGCGTGCGGCAAGCTTTTCTCGACCCTGTTTGACATGGACTACCACGTTGCGATGGTAATCTCCGCCATAGTAATTCTGGTCTACACGACCCTCGGTGGCTTCTTGGCGGCCTCGGTCACCGACTTCATCCAGAGCATCATCATGTCGGCCGCGCTTATCACCGTCTTCGTTTACGGAATTCACCACGCGGGCGGCATCTCGGCCGTCGCCGAGAACGCCAAGTCTCTCTCGGGGTATTTGTCCGTCACGGCAACCCATGCAGGCGGCGCTTCCGAAGTCGGCTCGGCTTCATCTTACGGTGTTATCACAACAATCTCGGTACTCTCGTGGGGCCTCGGCTACTTCGGTATGCCTCACATCCTCCTACGCTTCATGGCAATCGAGGACCGCAAGAAACTCAAACTGTCGCGCCGCATCGCTTCAATCTGGGTTGTAATCGCGATGGCCGCGGCAATCCTCATCGGCATCATCGGCAACGGCATGACCGCCGCAGGCGCGCTCGAACTGCTCGACGACGGCGAGACAATCCTCGTCAACATTGCCAAGCACATCGCCTCAAACGGCATCTTCCCGGCAATGGCGGGCGGCATCATCCTCGCGGGCATTCTCGCCTCAACGATGTCCACCGCGGACTCCCAGCTCCTGGCCGCATCCTCATCGGTTTCCGAGAACATACTGCGCGGCTTCTTCAAGCTCAAAGTCTCCGACAAAACATCTCTGATTGTTGCCCGCCTGACTCTGGTCGTAATCGGCATCATCGGCATCATCATCGCCTGGGACTCGAACTCATCCGTCTTCGGAATCGTATCCTTCGCATGGGCCGGCTTCGGCGCCTCATTCGCCCCGGTCATGCTCTTCTCGCTGTTCTGGAAGCGCACCACCAAATGGGGGGGGTATGGCCGGCATGATCTCCGGCGGCATCATGGTTTTCGTCTGGGAATACTTAATCGGACCCACCTCCGAATCCCTCTCCAAAATCTATGAACTCTTCCCCGCCTTCGTTGTTGCATGCATCTTCATCGTCGCGGTCAGCCTCTTAACCAAGGCTCCGTCCAAAGAAATCACCGATGAATTCGACCGTTGCCGCAACATCATCAAAGCGGGCTGATAAATTATCAATTCATTTAATCAAGCAGGCCCTCGCGGCCTGCTTTTTTACTTCAAGCTTACGCTGGCTCGTAACTTTTGCGTAAGTTTGTCTATCCAGCGCTCATTCTTACTTTTTTGTTACGCCGGCTCGTAACTTTTGCGTAAGTTTGACTCTACAACGCTCATTCTTACTTTTTTGTTACGCCGGCTCGTAACTTTT
>Ga0065711_1001611_pt1 | contig 41667 bp, 19 predicted proteins | sample Hoacrofraction12_FD_59098 | JGI IMG/M metagenome (GOLD analysis project Ga0065711, IMG submission 59098) | Hoatzin crop microbial communities from Cojedes, Venezuela - Epithelial fraction 12 v2 (version 2) | ecosystem: Host-associated > Birds > Digestive system > Esophagus > Crop | place...
TTTTTTTTTTTTTTTTTTTTTTTTGGTTTTTTTTTGGTTTTTTTTGTTTATCCTTAGTCTCCAAGCTGACTTCTCTTGGTCAGCTGGAAATGACCTGGAGAAGCAGAGTTCACTTCCATCCTCTTCTTGTGAGAGTCCTGCACAAATCTAGACTAAGGTACTACGGGAAACCAGAGAAAAAAATGGATATGCCTTATCAGGTAAAGAGGGATAAACACATAGGTTAGCACTCAAACAAATAGCTGTAGGATATTTTGATATCGTTACTCTCATATAGTGAGCACATAAAGTTAAGATTTGTGTTGTAGCTACTTTATATTAAAAATACTACCTTTACAAAAATGCTGAGCCCTTTGGGGTAGGAAGTGGTAGATTTAGTGATTGTATGTACAAACTTTGCTGGATGCGTTTCAGTTACTATAGTTCAGTTGAGCTTTTTGTGAAGGGAAAAAAAAATGTTTGGAGTTTTTAGTGTCTTAACAGCCTAAATGTTTCTGGTCTCTATGCAGTAGAAGTTGGTCTGTCTTACCTAAAAAAAAAGATAAAAAAATTCAAACAAATATTAGCAATTTGTATCCCTTAATTCTCTCACCTGGTGACTTCCAGATAGCTTGTATTACTTGGAATTCATAATGATTTTCCTAATGTTTTACTTGTGCTACTTTTATGTAGAGCTTCTTGGAAATAGAGACAGGAGGTGAGGTGGGGGTCCCAGCCAGCAACCAAGCACTCAGCAGCTGGTCATTTGCTTTCCCCTGCCCCCTCCAGGGACGTGGGGGAGAGAATTGGCAGAGCAAAAGTAAGGAAAAAAACATGTGTTGTGATAAAGACAGTTTAATAAGATGAAAGGAGGGGAAAAAAAGGCAAATGAGTGATGCAAAGGCAGTGATTCAGCACCCCTCACTGGCAGACCAGTGCTCAGCCAGTCTCTGGACAATGGGTACTTTGGGAAGACTAGCAGCCCATGTTGTATCTGAGCACGATGTTACATGGCATGGAATATCCCCTAGGTGAGTTCAGGACAGTGCTCTTGGCTGTCCCCTCCCAGCCTCTTGCCCATCCCTAGCTTACCCGCTGGGATGGCAGAGTGAGAAACAGAGAAGGACCTTGAGACTGTGCAAGCACTGTTCAGCAACAGCTAAAATGTTGGTGTGTTATCACCGCTGTTTTAGTCACAGATCTAAAACACGGCACTATGGCGGCTGGTACAAAGAAATAAACTCCATCACAGCCAGACCCCATGCAGGAGGGCGGCATGTTACAAAGAGCTCCAGTAGCTCTCATGAATTCTTCCATGAGGAGAGGGAGGTATGAAACATCATAATGAAATGCTGTAGTGTTCTCTTATTCCAAATTTCCATTCCCTTTGTACGTGGAGATACATCTGGGTCTTTTTATTGGAGGTGCTTCTCAGCAGACAGTCTAGATGATACTCTTAACTTTCATGGCAGTTCACTTTTCCTGGTGTGAGGTACAGAACCAATACCCAGAGCTGATTTACCTCAGTAAGTTAGGAGACAGATTTTTTACGTGCTTTTTGCTTTATGCATTACTTCTTTAGATAGCATTGTGTGTTGAGTTATTAGATAAAAACCAATGGGATAACGAAAGATTCTATGATATAATGGTTTACTTTCAAGGATGTATTATTCATGACTACATTATAGTATTAATTAATAATAACTACATTATTGTTATTAATACTGCTGAACATACATTCAGGAGTATTAGAATGAATTAACAAGTGTCAGTTTGTATAACCTCTATATTGAACTTGGAATAAGGAAGAGATGATTTTAGAAGCAGCAAGGGAGAAAAACATAAGGTGTTAGATATGTTCAAGAATGGTGATATATTAAAGAGATATAAATGGTGATATATGAAAGAGAGTGAATGCTAGTGTGAACAAAAGCAGGCAATTGTTTGAGGCTGATGTGTGGATAAATTAAGCATTTTGATAGAGCTGAGTTGTTTTGTGTTTTTTTTTTTTCCAGTGGATTTCTACCTTTTAAGACCATTATAAGACTGTTTAAAAATCTTTTTCACTGCTCGGTGATCTGCTCAGTTATGGATTCAAAGTTTGCCCGGTTTAAAAAAAAAAAAAAAATCAGAAATCTTTGCTGTGAAAAAAACTTCAATGAGGAGATAGTGGTTTACAATGCAGATTGTTTCCTGCAAGGTCTTTTTTTTGCTTGAAAGTCAGAATTATATAGTGTTTTGATCAAGAATGTTTAGCAAATGGTCCTGTAACGTCTCAACTTCCAAAATATCTTTTTCCTTCATGGATATTTTGAAATGTTATTCTAAATACAGCATTCTCTCTGAAAAAGAAGAATCTTTTCAGTATTGTTTCCTGTGCATGGTATTTCCCCAGCCTGCTCCAAAAACCGTGGAGTGAAACTGGTGTCACCTACCGTTATCAAGCACTGGAAAGACAAAGAGTTTGGGCTGGGGTAGTTGTGGAAGAATTCTTTTTGTGGAAATTAGGGATTTCTTCAACTCTACTATTCAGTACAAGTTTTGGAATATACTCTCTATCCATTTGTAATCATCAGAGAAATTGTTCATGAGTTAAGTAGCTGATGTGTTATCCAAAATAAATGCATACCAGAATCATGATAAAAGACGAATGTATTTTGTGTCTTTTTTTTTTTTTTTCTTTAGGCTTACTTTGAAGTTGCTGATGGTTCAGGCATGATGTCAATGGTTTTGTGGAATTCATTATGTCCTGAATGGTATAACAGCGTGAAGGTTGGCACGGTACTTCTTCTTGAACAGTATGCTATCAAAACCAGTTACCCATTTAAAACACAGCCAACCCCAGGGGATTCACAGATGAAGAGATTTGCTACAATTGGTTAAGTATTGCAGAAACCTGTTTTGATTCAATGAAATATAGCTGTAAAAAGGTAGCTCTTCACAGAAATGAAATAGAAAGGGATCCATTGCTGAGGCTAATTGATAAGGTATATATCCTTAAATACTAGCTCTGAAAAGTGTCGTAACATCCAAGTTCTTGTTGTTCCATGCTTATATTTTTGTAATGTCTACAGAGTTTACTGCCACAATTAATTAAAAACTTTAGTAAAAAAAAATAAAAAATTAAATCCCGATGTCAAGTATTGGGGTCATAAAGACAGGCCTCTAGTTCTGAATTTTCATCTAATTCTACTTCCTGATTAATAATACAGATAGTGTCTGTGCACAGCTCACACCTTCCAGGTCATTGAAGCACTGTGTCACCTGATCTGACATTAAATTTTAGTGTATATGGTCAAGGCCCAGAGTGTCTGCAAAGCTACGCTGAATAAAAAGTTGCATTGATGACTGCTGTCTGTGCTGAAACAGCAGCACCGTGGGAGAGCATATGTGAAGAATATTCCTTGGCAATGAGAAAGTATTTTCTTGCTTGCAGTTGTTTACTATGACAGATAATCAAAGGAGCTGTGCTACAGAAATACAAGTGCTGCGATGTAACAGTAATAGCCTTTTCAAACTGGATTTGGTCAACTTTCACCCCCCCCCCTACTTTGCTGAACATGAGTTCTTTCCCCTTCTGTGCTTTTATACTGAGAACAAAATAACAGCCAACATCCAGAAAATTCAAATAACTTCTGTGAAACAAACAAATATGCTTGTTAGTGAAGTACAATGTATGTATAACTGATTAACAATGACAGTTTCCTAATGCGGTTGCTACAGTGCACAGAAATAAACAATATTTTCACTGTTAGAAGCAGTGTATTCTCTGTCTAACATATCTTTGCCTGAAAACCAGATCTTAATGGCTGAAGTGTTTGTGATGAGTTGGCAGGAGAGAGAAATGTTTAGCCAGGAATGGAAGTTTGTGAGGGAAGCTGATTGGTGATGATTACAAGTCAGCCCTGAAAACAATTATAATTGCCACACAACCTTTCTACGGGAAAGGGACAGAATAAAATATGCCATCTGAGGTGACCTTCTCTAGGGGCAAATATCACTTCATTTTAATGGCTTAATTCACGCTACACTACTGATCTCTGCAACCATAATTGGGGTAGAAATGTTAATGAAGACATCCAAATGGAAGTCAGGCCAGTGGGCTGTAAATGGTAATAGATGTGTAATGGAAGAATTAAAAGACAGTCTATAGTAAAGTGCCATGGTGTATTTTCAGGCCCTGGATAGTGCAGAAATTACTAATCTTGGGTTCATATCAGTGTTTGTACAGTAGCTTACTACTTTTCTCAGCACAATGCTCAGAATTTTGTCTTCATATGAACTTACAAAGCACATAATACCATGCACTGATGGATGTTATGCCCATATATCCTGTAAGAAGAGAGTCTAAAGAGAACAGTATATCCAGAGAAATTTCTAGAGCAGTTATAAAATCAATTTTATGCAATTCCTGGTGCATGTGTTTGGTTTTTTTTTTTGTTCAGATGAAGTGAAATTTAATGCCTCACTAATTAGTCTGTTAGTATCAATATCTCTGTGTATGCCCAGTATGGGAGAATATTTCAGGGTTTTTTTTTAAGCATGCACAATGAGCACTCCAAAAGTTCTTCAGCTAGCTAGTTACAGCAATCAATTACACTGCATGGCTTAAGTAACAATTACTTTTTTCATCATCTGTTTCCAGTTTGTAATTCCATCAAATCCCAGCTTTCCAGTGTTCCCTTACAATCCTTCACCTGTAAATGCTGTAAAATGTGGCTGGAGACTTAAGAGGGCCACAGGGGAAAGGGCTTTCCAAATGAAGAGTTCTTGCAAGACAGTATGCCTCTGGCATCTTCCAAGACTTCTGTGAAGCGAGTTCTGCATTGCTTGCTTCTCTTTGCAGCTGCAGCTTTGTGCGACATGCTGAGAGGTGCTGTTTCAGGACCTAAAACCTCCGGAGCTTGAATAGTTAGTACCAACACCTTGAATCCCACTGCTAGGCAATGTGTGCTTTTCACAGATCACTGAATTTATGTGGTACTGATGGGAACTGCGGTTTCAAATAGCCTGGACTGACCTTAGCTTCTGAATCATCCCAGGGTATAGTCCTGAGTTGAGTATATGACTTTCAACTAATCTCAAAATGAGGAAACAATTGGTAAATAGTTTTGATGCATGGGAAAGTTTTGTTTTCAGGAGTTTTATCTGAGATACTGTCCTAAAACACCATATTCAAAACCACAGTTGTCCTCCAAATACTTTTCTAGAAGGCAGCAGCCAAAAGAAAATTGATAAGTAGAGGGTCTGATTTTAAGTATAACACCTTCCTAATGTTACAGTGCTAGGGTGAGGGGCCGGATATAATTATATAAACAGTTTTATGTATGATTTATAATGATTTAATTACCTTTCTGGGTGCATTATTTGAATAATCCCAAATCGAAGCATCTTGTAGAAGCATCATCAGGATCTGTCTTTTTCACACCAGCAAGATGTGTCTTCTTGTGAGAGAGACAATGGGGTACCACTCTGTGTATTCTAGATGCTGAAGCCATTCCTCCTGTGATTTTTATCTGGTTGCAGAAACCCCCACTTCCTTCAGTGCTCCACCATGTTTATTATTCAGCATCTAAACAGTCTGTTTAATAAATGACATTTTTCAGGTGCTATGGAGTAGACGTGAGAAGACCTTTTGTTTTCCTCCATGGCCGTGGCATCTTCCTATCATATTAATAACTACCTGAACTGGTATCAGATGTGGAAGTACTCATCTGCGAGTTCTGTCTTCTTTTTATTTAATTGTCTGCAAGTTGATTTTAGATCTTAGTGACATTTGAGAGTAAGGCTGGTGTAAAAAGTACTTCATATCTAATCAGTATTGTAGCATGAGTTTCTGGCTTTTGACCTATTGGCTCATGTAGGGGATTGGAAAGTTTAATGTTGCTCAGATTATAAAATTGCATTGTTGAATGCGGTGCCTGAATTCCTTTATTTTGATGAAAACATAAAGTCAGAGGAGTTTATTAATAATTTCGCAAGCGGTGAGATGAAGTTGGAATACTTCATTTAAGAAACTTTACTCTGGGTTTTTTTGTGAGGCTTTTTTTAAAGTGGGTTTTATTTTTTTTAAGTTTGTATTCATGCCTTAAATGTTACCTTTTTTTTTCTTTGTCAGAAATCAGCCTTAATGTTCGAGACCCTCCTACTAAAATAAGTATTATTCCAGAAGAAATGGTTAAGCCAGAGTGGGGATTACCTGAAGTTAAATATCGGTTTATCACAAGGTAAAATAGAATTTTGTTGGTTGTCAAGATGGAACTTAAATTTCACCACATGACGCTGAGTGTTAGTTGGAAATGTTTTTTAACAAGTTTCTGGGAAAGCTTTATGTTTTGTTATTAACAAATACCCACTTTTTTATTCTGTTTTGGTTTTAGGTCAGAACTGGATGACTTGCCAAACAATCATTCCTGTGATGTTATTGGTCTTGTGACATTTGTAGGAAGGGCTGAACGAGCAAGAAAGAGAGGTTTTTCTATAAATATGACTTTCAGAATTTATCAAACAATTTTTAACTTTCTGAATAAATGCTTATACATTTTTCTTAATATTTGTTTATACAGAACATGGTGAAGACTTCTGGCTCTATCGTTGGGCACATGCCATCGATGGGACCTCAGACCAGCCATTCATACTGGAATTATTTGCAACTTCTCAGCCAGATGTGTTTGAGCATATTCACCCAAGTATTTGTCTCTCTATATTACTTATTAATAATTATTCATAGTATTTTTCTAGTTGGTTACTGTTTTCAAATTCTGAGTATAATTGCCACTGAATAAAAAATTGCCATGGTTTGTCTCTTCAAACGGAAAATAGCTGATCAGAAAGTAAAATTTAAAAATAAAAAAAAGGTATAAGTATTTGAAACCTTTATCATATTGCAGTCTGCCAGTTAGTGTAAACAAATAGATGGGTAGCTGGGACTGAGGCTCATCTGATCTCATTAATTTCAAACAGAAACTTAAGTGAAGCACCTGGGGCAGCATCTCCTGCATCAGAGGCAAATATAGGCAGCAGCTGGTCAAATCTATTACTCCTTTTCTCCTGTGAATATTTTTTTTTTTATAGACAGGAATAATTTAAGAGGATTGGGGGAAGGGAGAGGTGAAAGTGGCAAAGCTTCATTTGAATAAATACTTTTGTTGCCCAAACAGCAGTCATCACCCAGCTGTGTTAGTTATTGCATGTGAGCTGAGAATGATAAGTTTCAAACGGGTATCCTTAGTTAAGGATTTAAAAATAGCTTTAAATATTTCTTCCAGCCTGCATTCTCTTCTCCAAGCACTCATCCTTCCATTAACGCTGGTTGGTGTCACGTGCATTTTTTATATCAGATGATGCAGGACTAGCTGCACAACCCTGTTAAGATTATGTCTGCATTCATCTGGAGTGTTCTGGGGAAATGACAAAGAATGACATTCCAATGTTTAACTGAGATATTAACAAAAGAGTGAGTTTCTACTCTGTTTAGAAGTTTTGCAGTGGCATGTCATGATTTCTTGTGCTTTCCATGATTTGATGCTTTTTATCCTTAAGAAACACAGCCATTTAATATCCGTATTTTTACTATTTATTTCATTGATATCCCACCTGATGAAGTATCTCATGTTTTAGTTCTAAAATGGATGCTGAAATTTCCTTGCACCGTTATTAAATTGAAAATATAATTACATCTCCATATTGTAATTTATAATGGGGCTCAGTACTTGCTGAAGCATTTGTGGAGTCAAGAACTGAAATGTCTTGTTTCGAGCACTTAATAAAATTAATCCAGTGTGTGTCAGTCTTGACATTCTAAAATCAGTGAAATATCAGGAAAAAAATGCAGTGTGGTTTTGTTTTTTTTCTCCAGTGACATATTTAGTGTGCACACAGATGAGAGTGGTACGGGACCTCAGTGAGAATCCTGCCAGCACAATTTACCTGACAACTTCAAATGAAAGTCAAATATTCATTACAGGTAACTTAAACTAGTTTTAGTTTTATGTAGTTCTCATTTTATTTCTTTGGAAAGCGTATTTTTGTTTACAACAAGATAATCAGTGCATAGTATTGGTTTCCCTGTCAGAAATGACTTTGTGTTAATAATGAAATACCACTGCAAAAAGAAAAAGGAAAATTGCATTCTTGTGATGCATCAATAGGTGTATCTTATGAAAAGTACCTAAGTATTATTAGGTTAAGTCATGTTTACTAATTCTTTCAGGCTGTTTTAATCCTTTGATAATGTAGCAATGCAGATTGCCACTTTGTTAAAAATGTTAAAAGTCACTTGCAGCTTTTCTGGCTTACAGATATCCTTCTTGGGGAAGGGGGGAAAGGGTGTAGTTATCCTGAATTTATCTTAGCTAATCTCTTACACCAAATATTTGGAGACCTATTATGTTTCACCTTTCCCAGTGCGCAGGGCCTTATGCAGACCACATGGTCTAGGAAGGGATGTGGTGCTGGGCCGCACTGAAAGAGCATTGCTTCTCAGTAGTCTTGTTTGGATACCCCCGCCTGCAGTTACAGTATTCTTTATGGTCCTGTGATACTGCGCACTAGATACCCCCAGTCAGCATGTCACAGGCAGGACCAGGCGGCAGATTATGGCAGTGTTGCAGGCGACTGATGCAGTGGCCTAGTTGCAAGGGAGTATAGGGTGCAATAGATGTATCTTTCCTGTGCTGGTTTATCCAGCTCATTTCTCCAGCGTTCCTAACATATCAGTCACCCAGTCTGAATCTTTCTGCTGATGAGAAGGAACAGAGAAAAATGTGTGCTGAAAATGTAGCAGAACATAGTCAGTTCTGTACACATGGTCTTTCCTGCCAAGCTGGGTAGGGTGTTTTGTGTTTAATTAGACTAGCAAAGCAAGCTAGTCTTTTTGTTAATAGGTTTCTAATGATCTAATTCACTCCTAAATGAAGGGTTTGAGAGGTGTTTTTTTTCCTTGCTGTCCTTCCGTATATTTTGTGCTGAATTTTCTGATTAAATACTTAAGCGTTCCTGCACTCTAGCTTTAGTTCATTTTATATCTGTTTTGGTCCTAAATGAGAATTACAGCTGGAGATTGCAAACCACTGGATAAGATCTGTTTCAGTTCACAGCTTAGATGTAGTCCTGGTCAGATTACAGTTTATTTGATAAAACTGGTATTTAGTCCATACCTTGGTTTTAAACCAGCCAACAATGCATACATACCTTGCCAGTTACCTGTCATTAACAATCTTTGCTGAACCTTCTGAAGATGATTGATCTGCTCTTTTCTGCTAATAAACCAATTTCTGATCATTTTATTGTTTTGTATGCTGCTGAGAGAAAGTGTTCTAGTAGCATTTTTTCTAGTTGTTTTATTTCTTTTTATAACTTAACATTTGTCTAACTTTCAGTATCAAATGCAAGTGTTAGTCAAGGAATTCAATATACTCATTTCGTAAAACGCTGTTGACTAGTGGAGAGATGTCTTTTGTATTCTCTAGTCCAGTTTTGCTTAATTTGTTTTTTCTACATAGTGTTCAGGATAGTTTCCAGATGAGAACGGATGACAGTAACCTGCTTTGGTTTTGATACCTGGTTATTTTTGTTTTAAAAGGGTGGCACAAGGGCCAGCCATACACCAAGGATACCAAAGTGAAAAACTTCATTCAGTGGACTAAAACACAAAATGAAGCTGATCAAATGAAGAAAACTGTCATTGGTGGCTATTACCCTTTTCCACGACCTCCAAATGACTTTTTGAAATACTGCAAAAACAGTAAAGGTATCGTACCATCAAATATCTTTTAAGATTTGTAGCCTTTTTAAGTTAAGTCTTACTCCAAGCATTTAAAGCATGTTAAAAACCAACACAGTTACTATTAGTGATTACACAAATTTGTAATGTCATTTAAAAAAACCCTCCCTTTTCGACTAAATGAATGATAGGCTAAATCCTCATCTTGCAGAAAGTATCATGGCACCGTTAGCTGCAGGAGAACTGTGGCAGCTTACATGAGCTACAGATTTGCCTTTGACTTTGAATATTCTGCTAGATCAGAACTAAAGATAGTTATACTGAAGAGTGCAGTGAATTAGAAATTTCACCTGAAACAGAAATTATGATATCTGATAATGCATACTAAAAGATGCTTGTGATCTAAAAAGATTTATTGTTTAAATGTTTTTCCATGTGATTAGAACAACAAAAAGATGTAAAATTCTTCCAAAACGCAATTTTAAATCAATTTAGTATTTAGTAACAAATCGTCTTTTCTTTGGAGTCTTGTGTTCAGACATTTTGATACTGTATTTCTTTAAAACTTGTTTATGGAAATTCCTTTTTTGCAGTTGAATCGGTTTTGAAAGCCATAGGTGAAACGGGGAAAGAGATTGAAGACTTGCACTACAGAGAGCACAAGCGCATTGCTGTTCAGGGCATAATTAGTGCCATAAGATACATCAGCTGTACCAATGCAGCTGAAGAAGCTTCAGGAGTGGAACTTGTTCAGGTACAGTGTTTAAGAACTAATGCTATAGCACTTAAGCAACTATGATCACAATTAGAATGGAGAATTTTGCATTTGAGTTCAGAACCTAGTTACATTGTCTCTTGATTAACTTCATTTGCTATTTTGAGAGCAAAATTTTTGAAAGTAATAATTTAAAACTTTTAAAAAGCAATGTTTCGGTACTTTTCTGAAAGTGTTATGATAGTCCTCCATAAAACTACGTAACTTGTTTAGAAGTTACTAGTCTGAGTGACCGGATAACCTAATGTAAATTAGAATGTGGGAGGGGCAACTACTGCAACATGCTCACTGTCACTTTCTAGACAGAATTTATCTTCTTAGTGTGATTAGAAGATAATTTCTGCTAGATATAATGAGACTTTCAGAAGGTAGGGTGAATTGTCCTGTTCCTTTAAAAGGTAATTTAAAACCTGCAGGTTTTTAAGTTGGAAGCAATAGCTTGAAGTGTGAAACTCTTAAACAATTAACTGTTGTTGCAGAAAGATGCTTCTCAGTCTCTTGAAAGTTCTGCTACATCCAAAGAAGACTGTGTTCACAAGGGAAAAAACACCAGCCTTCAAAATAAAGAAGTTAAGTCTTTTCTGGGGCCACATTGCAGTCCTGGGGAACAGCACCAGCACCAAGCTCTACCGTCAAAAAAGAGTTCAGTCAAGAGAAAGATACCACGCGTATTAAATACCGATGCAGAACAGTAAGCTCTCTTCATAAATATGTAGTGGATCTTCTGAAAAGTGTTTACGGAAATCAGTTTGGAGCCCAGGCAATAGAAAAAATATAAGAAAGCTTTAAAAGCATATATAGTTTAATCTTTAAAAGTTGGTTAAGTACTTTTTCTATCATCAGGTGATGACAATTATACTGTTCAGGCTAATGAGGAATTTATTAAAGCAGGTGTCTGGTTTGTAATGCTCTCTTCTGATAATATTTATGCTACTTTGTTCTTAGTCTCACAGATTTGAAATAAAAGTAGTTAATACTTGAACCATATGTGGTTTAGTGATGTAGCCATGGAACAAGCAACAGTTACAGTGGTGTGAGAAAATAAGATTTCTTCACTGACAATGCAGAATCAGGATCTGGTATATCTGTTCCTGAATTTCAGACATCTTCTATTTTTCTTGCTGGTTAGTGGAATGTACTGCATGTAGTTGTAACTTGCTGTCACAAAGGCAAGTAGATGGTGGTCAGGTGCTAACCTGAAGGCTCAGAATAACTTGTAGTGCCATGGTTCTGCTTGTGATGGGAATTTTGTGAAATTGTATTGCATCTAGTCAGACGTAGACAAAGGATATCAGTCTGATACAAGGAAATGGAGTAAGACAAAATAATTTTTCTGAGACAACTGTATTAGGTTCAAGAGTAAAATATCTGCTAGTATAAGATTGCCCTTTGTTGCAATGTTTGTGCAAAATCTAAGGTACCCATACTTGGTATTAAAGGCTTGGGTTATACATTGACTTTAATGTTGCAAAAGTCTAGCCAGTCACGTCTTTTTTTTTTTGTTTTTTTTGTGGTGGATTTCTTATGCTATGAAGGGTGTATTTTTGTTCTTGACTTTTCATATCCTAAAGTCATAATGTGCGAAGAGGATGGGTATTCAGAATACTTTGAGGGAAAGTGAGATAAAATATAATTAGGATTGAATGAAAAGTTAAGACGAAGAAAACCCTGGTGAATAGAATTTCTGTATTGGCAGTGTTACAGCAAACTTGTTAATGGATGTCTGTTCTGTAAGGATAATTCCCGTATTTGAGTGGCTTAGGTTCATTCTGCCTGAAAGAAAAACATGCACGTTCTTTGCTTTGTGTATTTCCATTTAACTAAATGCTGTAAAATAATGGTGAATTTCCTGCTTTAAGGGGAAGCATGTCTGTTACTCCTATATCGTCTTACCCCTATTTCACACGGTCTGCAAGAAGAAAATGTGGGTAAGTCATGTGAAGTTAATTTTGTTAAGTAATTGCAAAGATGAAACAAAGATATTTGAAGTGAAACTTTTACAGGTCAATAATCTGTATTCACATGAAATGAAGGAACAGGTTAGGGCAGAGTTTAATATTTTCTATTGACTTCCTCTGCACTGATTCTGGTTCAAATATATTGGATTATTTTATTCTGAAACATAGTTTTGAGTGTTTTGTTAAACATATTTTTATATTGTTACTAGTGCTACTTAGGGAATATATGGCAACAGGAGTCCATCATGGTAAGCAGAGTAATATATGTAGCCTTTGTTTCAGGGAGATGACAGTTAAAGCAGGAAAGTCAAAGGCAGGAGAGCGGGATGCTTGATTAGCAAGCAGAGTGAACAATGTAATGGCTTTAATGGGTTTGTTAGTGGTGGTTGAGCTATACATCATGCTTGGTGCTACAGATGTGTAAGTACAGTTGTCCCCGAGAAGCACTTGACTTCTTCCTCTGCCTGACGCTCAGTCTTTATTGAACTTGGTTTGGATCCAGAGAACGTTTTTTTTTTAAAAAAAAAATCCAGGTTGCAATTTCAAATCCAGACCCCTGACAAGTCTGGAACCTAATGGAATAACTACAAATGGGAAATTATTAAGAAAACCGAATGAGTGTTGCTATTTGCTAGTCTGGGGTGAAAAGCTGCTTTCCTTCCTGCATTTTGTTTAAGGGCCATAAATTCTTCTCATTTGTTCCAGAGACAGCTCAGGTGAGTTGAATGTTTGAACTCTTTGTTGTCAGTAACTTTGGATGTTTGGGTTTTTTTGGCAGCAGTGATTTGGGCTTGTGTCATGGATACCTATGCCCCTCAGTTGCTGCCTTAGTTTACTTTTAGCGCCTCTTACCTCCCCCTAAAACAAAGAATCATGGTGCTAGGGATATAGCAACAATAGTAATGATGGAGTTGATCGTAAGTTGTTGACCATTCTGCCAGTATTACTGCCCTACAAGCATGCCTCTTTTCTTGGAAAACGTTTCTTGGAAGCTAATTTGCAAAAGCTTTTTTGTGGGATAAACAAGGCTCTTTAGAGCCCATGTCTGTTGTTTCATCTGGTCCTCTTGGTGACATGGTTGCCTGACTCTGCAGCCCATTCATTAAAAGCATGACACCTGCTTTAAAGTCACACCTCTGCAGCTGGTGCAGGAGTTTGCAGGCACTTGTGGCACAAATCCATAGGAAAATCAGGAGGGTTTTTTCAAATGTGAGGAATCCTGTTTTCTTTCGCTTGCTGAGAAATGTTCCATTTTTTCTTGGGGGTGGAGGGTGGGAAGAATGTTTTCTCCCCATTTCTTCAAAGTTGAGCAAAAAGTTAAGGCATGTTTACTTTGTTCTCTGCTTTTCTCAATCTGCTACTTTCCTCGCTACCTGTGTGTCCACTCTATGCCATTAGTGCTAGAACCCCAACTAAAGGAGGAGAAAGTCTGTGTTGGATTATGGAAAGCTGTTTCACTCTAAATAATTAAAAGGTAACTTGTGTATTTCTGTAATTAACTATGAAGTTGTGCTGAATTCTCCAAATTGCAGAGGAAAGATAGAAAGTTAGCTTGGCATACCTTATAATTGCATTGTTTTCTGTTCTGTTGCTTCGAAGTAGCAGAATGTCAGCAGTCACAGGTATTTCAGTAGGTTGATGAAATAGCAACAGCAAAGATATATTTTGAAGTACCTAAGCTAGTTTAGATTATTTTGCATCAAGTATTTTGTGCAGTTTCTTAGCATGTGGTTGCATTTTCTAAGTTTTTTGGGTTTTAAACAGTAAAAGCTTCTTTTAAAGATCTTTATTGACAGCCTCAGTTCCCACATTTCTGAGGTAGCTTATTTATCTGATTATTAAGGGTTTCAGAAAGAACAAGGTACAAGGAAACTGGTTAATTTAATATTGTTGTTGATGTTTATATTCTTGCTAGTAGAGACATTCAACATAAATGTACCTTTAAGCGTTTAATATATCCCAAAGTAGTTTACTCGATAGTTTATTGTGAATGGGGAATGCTCAGGAATTTCAGAAAAGTTTCTTTTATGTGGAAATGAAAAAAACCACAGTAGTTTTCTTAGCATTTCAATCTTTGTAAGCTTAGCACTGCAGTTACCATGGAGTTGCTGGTGCACTACATGCTCACACTCTACACTGCTTGAAAGTAACTTGTTTGTATGCTTCTATCCTTGCAGTTTCACTTCTGAATGTTTATGTAACTTAGACCCTTTTCTCCTTTTTCCCCTCCCCTCTGATGAGAATAAAGGGATGGGGATTCTGTAATACAGAGATATTCAGCTTGAGTTTTGCACGACTGAAAGTCGCCCAGAATTTGGCATTTCCCTAAGACCCCTTTTTCACATAAATCAGAATTTTTGAGGGAGAAATTGGTAGATATCAACAATCAATTTGGGTAGACCTGTCAAATTATTGTAGAAAGCCAGTTGGTTTCTCTGTTACTTGCCGTGGTAGATGCATATACCATAATGGTGTCATGAAAGTTAAGTTGATTTCAAACCAATCTATAAAAGAAGGCTTTTACCAGTTATATCAGTGAGTGGAGTGTTTTGTTTTGTTGGTTTGAGGCAGTTTAATTCCTGGAAGCATATGGGCATAGCTACAAGTTATAACTATTTTCTTTCTTAATTTTTTATCACATTTAGTCCCAGTGCTTCGGAAATAGATGTGAAGCACCAAAACATGCTTATTTTCCCAATATTTTCTAAAAGTATTCATCTGCCATCTATTATGATTGTTATTTTTGTTGACAATACTTTAAAGTAAAAGGACTGAGAAGATTAATACCAGTGCATCTGGAAATACTGAATAAAAGGTTTTTTGCAAGTGGGCATCTGTGAAAAGGGGAGTCTGGAGAATGCAGGCTGGGAATAGCAAATTTGGCGTGACACAAGTTTGCAAAAAGCTGACATGGGCAAGATAGGAATGTGGGTCTTCTGGTGTACAACAGCCACAGCATATTGCAGTAAATGGAAAGATTTGGGTTCTGTCAGGTGGCTTGCGAACATACTGGCTGGCAAAGCAGCATATAAACTGTGTGTATGGACAAGTAGGTTTGCCTTACGAACCTAACTCAAGTTACACTGTACACACATCCAGCACAAAGCAATCCTGTAGGAACAACGTGTTGGGCAGGTACGAGAAATCATCCCAGCTACAGATCTGTAAAAGAAGTGGGGAAAAATTGTGAAAAGTTATTGTCATATTTTTCAGAGGATCTACTAGCTCTAAATCAGAGCCTATTCACCTCCAAAATGAGACAATTTAAAAAAAAAACATTTCTGTAATATCGACTTGTCAGCAGTACGACTTGGTTTAATCCTCTGCTTTAATGAAGAGGGAAGTTGACATGTATCTAACTTGACACCTTGATTTCTGGGCAAGCCTTTCCTAACGTGCTAGATTTTCATATCTCTTGTTGAGAAGTTCGAGTCTCGAAAGGGAGAGTTAGTTTTGTGGGCATTAATTTTTAATTGGACTACTTTTGTTAATACTTTTGAAAATGTCTTCTAATGACTTGAAAATGTGTTAGTATAGCTGGTACATAAATGTTTAATTCATTGTTGTGCATACACAGTTGTTACTTTCCATGATGGTTCTTGTAAAAGGAATTAATTCTTCAGAAGATACTATTTTCATGGAAACATTCTTTTGTCTATAAATAATACCATAGGAAACACAATGTAGTTGCTGAACTATCATTTTAGAAAGAGACAAACTTCCGTACTGCCTCTCATCAGAAAACATAAAAATACCACTGCATAAACTTAGATCTGACATCTTGCATGAATCTGTCTGAGGTTGCCCTGGGCCTCAAAATTTGAAAAATGCTGCGGACTACAAAGTCACATAGAAACGCATACAAATTCTCATTTACCAGCATTTTCAACACAGCTGTGCTCAGAAGCTTTGGGTGGATGGTGGGAAGCAAGAGGGTCATACTGGTTTAAAGTTCTCTATGTGGCAGCTTTTTTTGTTAACAAGTTCAGGTGGCTGAAACCTCCGTTCAGAGTTTGTGCTACCTAAGTGAGGAGTGCCTAGAGCTGGAGATCACAAGAAGGTCATTCCAGAACTTAGCTCACACCGTGATGATAGTGCATGTCATAAAATGTACTTGCATACTCAAAAAGCACAATGTATTTCCTTTTGTCTTATTACTAGATTTTAGATATTTTCCGTTTGTTACAAAACATTGATGTGAAATTTTCAAGATGCATACCAGTATGAAATGGGGAAAAAAAGAAAAAAAACCCTGTAAATCCTTATGACTGAAATACAGAATGTCCCACTAAACACGTTCATCTTCGATTCCTTTTTCACCGTCTGTATATTGTCCCTGTGTATTTGCAGTTACAGTATTTGATCAGTAACTGCTTTGGTAGTCTGGAATTTTAATGGCACGTTGACGAAGTCTTGCCTATGTCTCAGTTGTTTGTGATGCAAGATATTCAAGATAGTCTTTTTCCTAAGTTTATTCAGATATCGTAGTGAGTTTATAAGAAGCGGAACGGAACAAAGAAGAAAGGAATAAATGGGCCTAAGAGCTTATTTTACCATGTTTTGGGTGCAGAGTATCTGTTATATTTTTCTCCTGCATAATATCCTAGGTGATTCATTAGAGATTGTTAGAGAATAGTTGCTCACCATTAATTCAAAATTTCATGGTTAAAAGTGAAAGTATAACAGAAATCTAGTTTGCTTGACTGAACTGATTGTTACAACAGGGTAGTATGTTGAAAATAAAATATGTATTTGGACTTTATCATTTTGGATTCTGGAGTGATGGCGCGGCTCCATGCATGCTTTGTTTTTGACTGCTGAAGGGCGCAGCAGCATGCTGTGCAACCGTTTTTTAGAATCAAGTCATAAACCTGTTGGCCATTTGTGATGTTGAGCTTTTAATCTCACACACGGTGTTTCCAGCAGATGCCCAGGAGAGGGCAACAAACACTGGGTTTTGGGTGTAAAACACTTCCCCATCTACTTCATAAAGCACAAAAATACAGCAGTTCTTGTCGTGAGTTCTTCAAAACGGTTTTGCTGAGTGTAGCAGGTCTCATTATGTCAAGCCGCTATATTACAAGTCTCATGATACAAAACCAGGTACTAGTGCTCACTCGTTTGAGCTTGTGTCATTTATCATTAGAAATCTATCAAGGTTTGAACGTTTGCTGCATAGTGTTTGAGGTTAAATAGGTCTTAAATATAGATATACTATTACTTTTTTTTCATAGCTTGAATGAATTTCAACCTGAAGATTTTTTGCAAGATAAAAATGAACAGGCTGTATCAGACAGTTCACAGTACTGCACAGGTACGTTGCAAATAATTCTTACATTAACCTTAGGAGGTTTAAGCCTACTTCTTCTCTTCAGGTCCAAAACAGGCAACAAAGATATCCTTATAACCCTTGTTTGTCAGGACAGCTCTTCTGTGCATCTGGCTGCCTCAGCCTCTAGGGAGCCACTGCAGCAATGCATTGTTAAGGTCATTCTGCTCAGTCACGTCCCCGATACCTTCTAAAGGGTGGCTGGAAGGACAGTGTTGGGCAGTTTCCCAGTATGGGGAATAAATGCTTGGGAGCACTTAATAGCATAAGACCTTGCATTTTCTGTTGGCAGTTTTCTTGCTATAGTAATCTGGGTGTGGTAAAATAGTACCTAACTAAAAAGACAAATACAAGATGTGGGAGGAAATGAATGAAACATACAAACCAGTAATAAGAGTAATGTTTGGTTTAGGGATTTTTCTAAGTTTAATAATATTAACTTTTTCTTTCTTCCTCTGCAATTGACAAATAAACTCGTGTTCCATGCAGTTAGTTTCTTGATACCTATTTTTAGATGAAGGAAGAAGTCTGTCAGTTGTCATTATGTGCAGCTTGGTCTTTTTTTTATTTCATGCAAATATTGTGACATGTTTTCCTCTTTTCAGAGCTGATTGAATATACTCTGAGTTATGTAATTTTATCTAAAATTTAATCTACTACTAGCATCTGTTAATACATCTGCTAATTTACTTCTATGTATAGCTATATTGTGTATAATCTTGTCCATCCTTATATTTTTGTAAGGCAGCAGTTCATCTTAATTTGGTAATGGTCTCGATAGGTTTTCTTTGTAGCCTGTTGATGATGATCATCTCCGTTGTGCTGCTTTAAGGCAGTAGAAATTACAGTGAGTTTTCCCAAATGTTTAATATATTAAGAGACTGAAATGATGAGGAAACTTTCGAATTGGAGAAAAAATTGTACAGGTAACTGTTTAGAGTGAAGTTTTAATATAGAGAAAGAGAAGTCTCAGGTACTATGTAGCGATCTGTTCTTCAAAAGTAGGAAAACATATACATAAGCAAGTTTGATAATTAATTACTTTATTGGTTGTTAGGCTTTGGTCAAATTTCTTGTTGCTTTTAAAAATGAGAAATCAAATTGAGTGTTCTCCCCTGAAATTAATATTACAGGAATTTCTGGTTGCTGTAGTGTGTATTGTGCTATGCTGTTACTCTCTGTAGAATTGCTGGGATGTCATGTAGATCTGATAAAATGAGCACATGTATGCAGTTTTGATGAGTTGGTTTAAAAAATTGGTTTTCAAAAAAATAAAAAGATGTGAAGATGTGCAGTGAAATATATGCCTCATTTTTTAACTGTAGTGAAGAAGTCTTGCTTTGGCTACTTCTATTTAGATACTTATCTCTAATATGCAGATATATTTAGATACTTTTATTATTAAATTAAAATATTGTTTACACTGATCCTTCCTCACTGCATGTGAAACCCTATTTAACTTCAGTTGGCTGATATTTTGAGTGTAGTCCAAAATAAATGAATTAGTCTCTCATCTAATGTGAGTATGCAATAATTATGTGACTATGTTAGTAAATGTAGCTACTAAACATATGCACATATTTTTCTCATATAACATCAGTCCTACTATTAGTCTCACATAAAATAGTAGTTGTTTAGCTGATGCTAGTTTTATCTAAATAACAGCATGTTTATATTTTGCTTAACAAGCCTACTAATTATGATGTGTGTATCAAAGTGAACACTTTTCTATGCTGTGTTCCTTCAGATTTTGAAGATACCTTTTTTTGCAATATTCTGGGATTGTGTATCAACTACTTACATATCATATACTGATTTTTCCATTTACGGATGTATGGGTCATAGGTACCATATAAAATGGGAAGGTGTTACTCTGAGCTTCATAGTGTTGTTGCCATGGTCCCAGGTAGAGCTTTTTTTTTTTGTTTGCTTTAAATACCAGCAAGGGAAATTGCCCTTAGCTGCCTTTAGAAGCTACTTCAGGGAACATGAAATTTTTCCTTCCCCTCTGTTTATAACTATGTATTAACGGTGCTGACACTTCTGTCTCTTAGCTTCTCGGTATCATGACAGCCTGCATCACCGTAACACTTTCTGAATAGTCATTGGGTAGATGTACAAAAAAAGCCAATAGAGACATCCAAAACAAAATAAATTATTAAAGTATATTTTTTAAATGTTGAAATATGGGGGGGGGGGAGCAGTATTGGGATAAGGTTCGCTCACTGGAATTTTCTTTACTGCAGGTACTATTTTTTGCAAGAGGTACAAAGGAGGAGTAAAAGATTGCAGTCTGTGCTGTGAGATAATGTGAAACGTAGCTGTAAAGCAGAAACGCACTGACTCAGATTTGCTAACAAAAGTGTTTGCAAGAAAGAAACTTTATAGTAACAGTGTAGGCTGATAAACAAATTAACTTCTAAGTTTTTTACAAGAGAAAAAACCTATATACTGCTGTATACTGTAATTATACAGTAGATTAAAAAGAGAAATCCTTTTGCTAGCTGAACTTAAAATAGGGTTCATCTCAAATGCTTTCTGTGGGAAATCATGTGTTTAAATGTTCACAAAGCCATTGTTATATTTTTGATTGGTTTAAAGAAGAAAGTAGTCTTTGCTGCCAAGAGCCTCCCTGTAGCTAGAAGAGTTCAAACATTTGTTTTATTTTTCTTCTAAAGTGCAGTCAGATTGTTAAAGATTTCAGCATCTTATTGTTTAAATAACCAGTGGTGGCTGTTTCTACTGTGCTGTCCTAATTACACGTCTGTTTATGCTATGTTAATCATGAGCGTACAAGTAGGACACACAAATTACAGTACCAATGATATATTAAGGTAGAAAAGTAAAGTCAGGATTGAAGTTTTAGAAAGGGAAAGGTTGGGTTTTTTTCATCCCACCACCTATGTTCTGAAACTTTTTTGTAGTTTGCCTAATGTGTAGTGTTAAGTCTTCATGCTTGTAGAGATGAATTCTCCAAGTAAAATGGCGAGAAAAAAATGTTGCTTCGTGTAACAGCTTCCATGTGCCCCTTTGCCTTGTATAATGCATTCCGGTTGTGTGAGAAAAATACTGCAGACTGGTTTATGCAACCCCAAGCACGCTCCATTTCAGTATTAGTGTCAATTTTCTTTAAATTCGCTGTCCTTTGTTGCCTCATTCAATGCAGCAAGACTCTTACTCCCCTTGTTAAGTGTTCTTGCCTATGTTGTATCAAGTTTGTCTGTCTGCATTCTCAGTTTCTTCATTTTTGAGCATCCTGATACTCCATCGTAGCAATTACGACACTAAAAAAGTAGTAAAGTAAAAAAGCGTATGTTCATAGAGAAATGTTGGGGTGGATAATGTACCCACTTCAGAAGGCTACGTGATGAGCTGTTGTTCCACAGGAGATGGAGGAGATACAAGGCTATACTGGGGATATTTTGAAATAAGTTTTCTGATAAGCTGAACAGGTGGGGTTTAATGCTTGCCTTCAAAATTGGAAGTGATGGCTATATAAGCTTTTACCATTAACAATCCTCAGGTTACACGCATTAGGGAAGAAGAATGAAGCTATCATTGACTGTATAGCAAGAAATTTTAAATGTGGCATAGTCCTCAATGTAAGCATACAGTTATTGTGCAAGGGATGGAAAAGTTTACCTTCACTTGTACCCATTTTAAATTTGTTTTCATGGTAACATGCTCTCCAGAAACAAGCCACAATGGTGCTCTTCATGTGGTGAAAGAAGTCTTTTTACTACAAGTCTAGCCTCTAAGGTTACCAGCTGACTGGTGCTCCAACCCTAGTTGAATTCATTGTGTTGTATGTTTTGAACATTCTGCCATGTCATCATAATTGAAATGTTCTAATGAAAATATTTCTCATCTAGCAGAGAAGTGATATGATTCTATCAGTCTATAAGCAAGTGAATTTTTGCTGTATTTATAGTAGACCAAGAAGGAATGAGTGATATACCTGAAGCTGAAGAGAGTGGGAGAACTTGTGATTCATGGCAGAGTGACCTGTGGGCACAAGTGAAAGACAAGTTAATGAAGTATTTGCATCACAGCACAATTTTCCCAGAAAGCATCCCACGGAAATTTGATTATGTGCACAAAGACTTACTTATGCAACAGTACAACCTTCATGCAGCAGTGCACCAGCCAAAAGAAACCAGAACAGATAAAAATATCAATGAGTTTAAAAGTGCTAGTGGCCTTGGGTATTACGAAGTGACAGTTCTGGGTAAGTATTTGGTAGCTTGGCTTCTAAAACAGGTTAAGCAAGAGAAGTATAAGATCTTAGCTCTTTGCTGCATTGACTTGAGAGTGACTTGAAGGTTTGTCAGAAACTGAATGGATTTCTCTAAATTAATCAGTTGATTCTGAGTATTTCTTGAAGTTTAAAAAAATGATTGACGTTTTAGATTTTTGTTAGAGTCATGATTTAGGATAATTTTTTACCAGAAAGCTGTAATTCTCATTAAAAATACCTTTAAATGAAATGACTGAGTATCTTGCTTCTAGTATCACTTTTCATATAATTGCATTTTTGTATATAGGTTTATGTGTATCATTTGAAGAATTTGTGTAGTCCTTAAGCTATTGATTATTACAACTAGAGATAGATCTGGTTTACTCGTTCAACCAGTCTGGCACAATCAGGGAAATTATTCAATTGCACTTGATTGTCAGCTGTCTTTCCTGCTGGAGAGGTATTAATCAGAAACAAGTTAGTGTTCTTAAAGGGAAAAGGACAACTATAAAGGCTTCTTTTGAGCTTATTCTCATTTAGTTGTTTTTTGAGTACTGTTGCTCCTAAAGTGCCTTTCTTCCATGCTAGAAAATGAAGGGCTGTATTTTAGCCATACTCATCAGCTGCTCTCTGCTGCTTCTGGTTAGCACAAAGTGTCAGTTGATTGACCTTTATTTGTTAAAATATAAATATGCAAGTTGATGTGTGTCTGTCTGTTACCATTACTGTGGGATATTAATCTGTTTGATTTAGTTTTCCCATTAAAAACAGGAAAGAAATAGCCTCGTTTAAAGATGCTCATGTTAAGTTCCCATAATTTAAAAGTTTCCATTATTTGCTAATGGAGATTTGCAGAGAAGGTGTTTGAGTATTTACAGTCATTGGAATCCTGGGACTTCTAATATTCAAGATGAAAGTAGCACAGGTACCACACTGTGTACTGTAGAGATACACTGGCTGCAAAATGAATTTCTCTGTCCTTGTAGCAGCAATAAAGTTAGAAAGGAATGTGAAATGGCTTCCAATGCTGGTTTAATGTTTTCTGAGCTAACAGCATTCTTAGCCTTAAATCACAGTGTGTTCTTATCAATTTGAATGTACTTATGTATAAATATAATATGCATATATATATAAGTATTTTTAGACATTGGTTATTAATTAATGGACCAAGAGCAAGTAAATAAAAATCAGTGTTCAGCCTGCAAGTTTGTTTTTTAAAAAAGAGCATAAGCAGTGGATGAATTTATTAATGGGCTGAACATGAAGTTTTCTGCTAACTCAGATATTTGTTTTCAACAGGTGTAAACCATGACGTAGCAATAGATGTTGCATTTCTTCCACTGTTTTGTCCTGAAGATCCCCACTTGTTTCAACTAGAAGACATTCAAAATGATACATTATTGTCTTGTATGAGTTGCATCTCTGCATGTCAGCAGAAGGCCACTAGCAATGGAAGGCTTCGTGACATGTTTCCACTTTCAAGTGAGACTGGCTTTTGCTGTCGTTACTCATTTATCGTTCTACCTTTCAATGCAAGAGTTAATCCTCTATAGAAATCTCTGTTGTAGGTCAACTGTTGTTCACCTCTTCAGTGAAAGATACGAATTCTGTGTGACCACCTTGAGTAAATAGATGTAATGCTGAACTTTCAAGGCAGTTTTTACTGGAGCTGTTCTCATACTCCAAAGATAGTATTTTAGCGTCCAAACCACAAACTCCTAAGTGACCTAGATAGTATTTGCAGATATTTGTGGATGCAACATTATACTGGTGTAGAAGTCAGTATGTGTGGCTAAGCATGTGGATATTTGGCTTGATCTGCTTTGAAATAGAGTGGAATAACTGCCGATCAGTCAGTCCATTTCACTGATGTCACTTTGAACAACTGCTTTAATGCAGCCTACAGTGTCTATCCACTGAAGTATTTGCCTGCTATTGAATAATTTTCCTTTAGATTATGCTTCTAGTTACTGGCACCTCACATCAAATATGGTGAACGCGATTAATATTAGTGTATCATACTGCAAAGTGCTATATAAGCATCATGCTATCCTGCATGTTTATATAGACAGACTTGATTTCGTTTAAATATGTGTTTACTTTTCCTTGATTAAGACTACGAAATCTGAGAATCACTAATGATTAAGTAATGCATATTTCAGCTTTTCCGTATCTAAGTTCTGATGCTGTCATTTCTAGTGATTGAATTTACTAATAAAATTCTACAAGAAAAAAAAAAAATCCCAGTAGGCCAGCATTTAGAAGAGGGGAGTTTTTCCATTAAAAGCAGGTTGAACATATACACAATAGTGCATGGAAAACAATGTCAATTCAGTAGATGTTTTTACTATATGTCTATTAAAACACTTTTTTTTTTAACTTCTAGATGAAATTGTAAAAGCAGCGATGGATCTAGATGGCAAACATGTTGTATGCATCTTGGACATCTGTCACTTGGGTGATAATAAGGTGGAAGTCTTTCTGAGCAAAATCTACAAGACAGTGGAACCTGGTGTGCTGGATCCAGTGTAATTTAATAACTTATTTTTCAAATTTATATTGTTCAAAAGGAGGGAAATAAAATTGCTGTAACTTGAATACACCCTCTACACATTGCACTTTTCTAGAACTAGCAGACAGAAACATAAAATTATGATTCTAAGAGTAATTGTAAGGTCATCCATGTAACTGAGAAGGACGATTGTTGCATTTATTTTTCGGCAGTCTTGAAACAGATTACACAATGTCTTGGTCACTTATGTTCAAGAAGGCTGAACAGGCAATACAGTGAGCTTATCTTTTGATAGGATACCAAGGAGTATAAATATGATTGTCATCTCTCTTTGTCTGCCTGTGCACATACATACACAGGAAATTTATATATCGGGGTGAGAACTGAGAAGAGAGGCAAGCTTTCCCAATATTAAAGGCAGTATTTGCAAAAGAATTAACTGGCTGTGATACAAATTTAGGCTGGAAATTAGAGTAATTTTTAGGATTAGAGCTGTTATGTTTTGTAGTGATCTATTAGTGGAGATACTAGGGGCAGCCTAACTGCTCTTTAGGCTCAAAGCTTACTGTGTTTGTGAAAGGGATTAAATACCATGGTGCTTTTAGTACTGGGGACTGGACTGAGTGATCCAAGAAGCCATGTTCAGTTCTTTTTACCTGAGCAAGGTCAGCTGCTGGTTTTATATGTCTGCTTTTGTATATACAGCGTTGGGTAGTGAGTGTGCACCTAAAGGTTTTTAACATATTTTATTTATTAATAAAAAAATGGAATATTTAAAAAAATAAACTTTGTTAGTGGAACTTGCTTTTAGATTTGGAAGAAACTAGGCTATCTTTAAGGAGTGCTTAGCATGGCAGGATACACAGTTTGTCACACCGTTAGGTTTTCTTCTGTTGGTCACTGCTATCCTCTTTCTTTTTAGTAATAGCTGTGTTCTGAGTGCATGAAGGAGCTCAGCAGCTGCCAGAAGCTGCTACTTCCACAAGAGCAAGAAACTCTGTAAAATTCTGTCAACTTTTTGCCTGTGTACGAAGTAGCAGCTGGCTGGTGCTGAGTTCAGAACCAAGCCCCACTTTTTCCTCCCATGTCAAACAGCCTCAAATCCTTTATTTATACAACTGTATCCTTATTCTCAAGCAGGAGCTAAAACACATTGCTGTTTGACAACTTGTCCATATGAAATGCTGGTCTCAGTTCAATTCTTTGAGAAGAAATGGTTGCATTATGGAAGCTTGCCATACTGTTACTGACCAAAGCCCACAGAGTTAATTTGTAGGAACAGATTTATTTATTTGTGGAAAACTTCTAGGCATGTTTTAGCAGCCTGTTTGTAACTGGGGGGAGTATCTCATGCAACTAGTAGCTCACTTGTCTGCCCTGGGGACAGTGGACTTTGTCTTCAAGTACTTAAATTCTGTACCCTAACTTCAGTTAATGGTAATTGAAGGAGAAACACAACTGTATTATAATACGAGTTCATAAGCAACTTAAGATAAAAGGTAAAAGCCTTAACAGTCTAAAGAAATTTATAAAATTACTCCGTCTCTCTAGTCTGGTTTACAGTTTTAAAATGTATTAATTAGAAAAGTTTCACTTAAATTGCACAGGGACTAAATTAAATGTGACTATATATTGTATGTTTATATTTTTTATGGATCATATAGTATTAGTTCTAGAGCAATGTTTGTCAACCCACGCCTTTCAGAGTACGTTGTAACCTTGCCACAGAAGGCATAATGGGAACATACCAACCCTCAAAGAGCATGGTGTTGCTTGCAATATGTTGTTTGTGTAATTCTGTTGCTTATGGGTATGTGAACATTAGTGGCCATTGCTCTAGAGTGAAAACGATTAGCACCAGCACTTCGTGTACGAAACTGAGCCATGCTGACTGTGTCAGCCAGTATATTTTATTTAGATATACTTCAGGTCGAAGTCTAATTTTAATGAAACCATTATTTCTAGAAGTAATTTTTAAAGTAATTATCTTTGTATGAAAGGACTGATGTGGCTAATGCTGTCACAGAGCCGCTCCATCCATCCCATGCGACAGAAATACAGCAAAGGCTGTTTGCCGCATTGCACTGCTTATTACACTTTAAACGTGTAGCATTAATCATTTAATCCTCCATGTTAGGACTTCCTAACTCTAAAAGAAATATCAGAATGGTCTGGAATATATATAATACGCGCTTGAGACTTTAAAGTATATTTTATTTTACAGAAGAATTGTTGGTTATTTTTCATGGCAAAAGCTGGGAAGGAGAGATGTTTCCTTGTGCAGAATGAAGTGCCAATGTTAGAAGCACAGACTCTCTGTGTGTAGCTAAAGAATATTCGATGCCTGTAGTAGACTTGGAATTTCCATACTCTGGGTCATTCTGTAGAGGCACTGAGCGCCATCCCCGTAAGTGACACTGAACTTAATGTACCGACTTCAGTTTCTGAAGTGTTGCAGTATTAATATACGGTTCCACCACTCTGTCTGCCTCATCCCCGCCAAACCAGCACTGGGACAAAGGTCCTCTCTGCAAAGAAACTACTTGCTGTGTTGTTTCACTTGGTGTTTGTTGACACAAGTATAAAACCAAAGTATTTTTGATCCTGAGTTTGTTAAAACATGTTAATTTTGCCATGTTAAACCAAGATACAGAATCTTTACTCCTGTAAAATGTCATAGGAATCATCTTTCTTGCTGCTGTATATTGCCACTGCTAAGGGCAAAATACATTCCCTAGCTGTATAATTCATACCCAGCCAAAGAACTGTACTCTAAAATCTTACATTTGCATGTTTCTTGTGTTTTCAGCATTAATTTCAAAGAAAACCAGAGGAAGGTAAACTGTGTGTAGCTAATGGTACTTTTGAGTGTATAAAACTTGCTAAGTCATAGATCTTAAAGGTAAGATTGGTTTTGAATTAATGTGATGTAGAACTAGCACAATGCAACAAAATGGAGAGTGTAAATAAATGAGTTAATATATGTAAACGTCTTGGATTATTTCTTTCAATTTCGTTCCATTTTCTTATCACTTCTGAAAGCTGTTTCAGTTTGCCAAGAATCTTCTCCACAGTCATGTTTACTCTTTTAAAAAATCTTTGCAGGAGAACTAGGTCGAGCTTCCGTCAAAATATATGCCACCAATTGCAGCTTCTCTTGGCTTTCAGCACTGTGTGCATCATGACTTTTGCAGAAAAATGGGAAAAAGGTGTTGATGACTTTACAATTTGTCCTTTTATTTTCATTGTGGACTACAGAGTTCTGTCATTAGTAAGGTTTTCATTTTTCTAATATAAGAAAACAATAGTTGGTGCTAGTAATTGTTAGGGAATACAGCACTGACTGAATTCGGAGAAAGACTCCATAGAGCCTATATCCAGAAATGCAGAGTTCTGTCATAATCATGCAAACATCTGAATGCAAATCTTGCAAGTGAGCTAGAGCGTGAAAATGGGCTGAAAGAGGTAGTTTGCGTCTGTGGCCAGTTCAGGTGATTCTGCCTTTCTTGCATCGGTATAAATCAGTATTAAAATCAGTTCATTATAAACACCAGAACAAGCTGGACCGGACACAGTAGATGACTGAAAGAGTCTAAAGGGACAGATGCGTGTCAAGCCTTGGTTATCTTAGTCTGTAAGATGGGTAGATTTTTTTAATATTTCCCCTCCCTGCGCTTTTGACCTTTGTAACAAGGTCGTTTGCATCACAGATCGCATTGTGACGTAAGAGCCCGGAGCTTCCATCACGGAATGCCAGATGACCTGGTCCTCTGCAGTGACGGTCAGGTCGAAGCAGGAGCAGGAAGACTTGAGCGATCCCTTGGGAAGCAGCTTCAAAGCTAGAATTTGGGCAGTAGTGGGGGAGAAGGAGGGAAAGAAGGACGCTTTGTGACAAAGGGGCAGAAAGTTAGGGCCGAAGGTTACTTGCAGGTCCTTCAGTCTGCAACTCTTTCACAACAGGCAGGCGTGTCACTTGCGTCCCGACCCAGCCCCCACGCCCAATAAGGTGTGCTGGCACCTCAAGGACTTACCTGGGTGGTGTCGAGTTCCTGTCGGAACTGAAATTCCAGACTTGTCACTTGTCGGCAGCTGCGGGCGAACAACAGCCACCACCGGCCAAAAATACCTGCAGGCGTCTACGTTTTGTGCTTACAGGAATAAGGAATGAAGCCAGTGACTGTGTTCCGTCTTTTCTGCATCCTGGTGGCTTTGAATACTTTATTCAAGACTATACAAGCCCATTCCATGAGTGCCTTTGTAAGTTTATTCTATTTCAACAGCGCTAGCAACAGCACGGTGTCTGAGCACTGCGAATGTGGCCGGTATGGATTAAATTCTCCTCTGCTGAGTGCTCGGGGGCTTGTGGGCGTTCCGAAATCTGCAAATCGTCAAGCCTGCAATGCAAATACCCGGTTCACCACCACAAAACCACCGTGGATAGCACTGATTGAAAGAGGCAATTGCAGTTTTGCTGAAAAAATTCAGTTGGCAGCCAGACGGGGTGCAGCAGCGGCTGTGATCTACAATACGCAGGACAAAGGCAACAGAACCCTCGTGATGATGCATCTCGGTGAGTACCACAGCGTGAAGCGCTGAAACCTGACCATTTCCTGGAAGTTTTGTCCAGGGCAGCACACCCAGGGTATGAGGAAGCAGCTGAATTTGTGGATGGTTGTTGCTTTAATCAAGAAAAAAAATGTATTATGCAATTTGAGTCTTAACTTCAGTGCTTAGTAAGAAATACTCTGCTGTGACGTTCTGAGCTTGGTACAGTGTAGCCAAACTGGGGAGTCTCTGAATTTAGTACCATTTTTTACTTGTACAGCACGCAAATTATTTTAGACAGCGATGCAGAGAAACCCAAAGTGTCTGCCTTGAAGGCACTAGTTTATTTTTCGAGGTCAGAGGACAGAAATGAACCTACAGGTGTCTGCAGCATAGGTATGCGCTCTGCAGACTGCAAGCCAGATCTTGCCTTCCCCCCGCTCTCCCCAAATTGTTCTAATCCTTCCTGGGTAGTGGCTGATCTCAGCCTCTTCTGGGATTCCCTGATTCCTTAATGAAAGGTTAAACAAAATGAATGTAATCTGCCATTCTGGCCCTAAAAGCAATGGATCTGTCATTAGGGAAGAACTGAGAAGCTAATTGCGATACTGTATTGCTTGGCTGTTTTATTTCTGCGTGTTCCTCTCAGTCAACCTGTCCAACAAGCATTTTAGTACAAAGCATACGTATACGTCGCTAATTCTGTGACTTATACTGTGGTGGAGCTGCAGAAGGAATCCTTTGGCTTAAGCCTCGCTTGTCCGATTTTGTGAGCAAACTGAGCGGTTTTTAATCCAGTGGTGAGCCAGTATTTTACTGGTCCCGTCCCCGTGCTGGTTTGGGTTGCCACTTGAGGAAGTTTCCAGCTGCGGAGCCCGTACTGGGGCCGGTCAGAGGGGTCGGCCGACACCAGCTGCTCCAAGTCTCAGTTATGCACCTGCAGGAGTGTCACAGGTTCTTTACCAACCTAACCATCGCGTGAGGCTCCGCTCCAAAAACAGAGCATCCTAAGCAAGGTATCGCACAACACAATGAAAATGTGCTGTGTGGCTGTGAAGGCGCAGTGGCTTGTTGTACTACACAGCCAGCTTTGAGCTCTCCTGGTACCACGACAGAGCTCGCATTTGCAAACAGAGCTTAAATGTCTTAGGGGAAGTGTGTAGCAAATAAACCAAAGCTTTTGTTCTAACTCTGGAGAAAGTGATTTGGACTTCAGTGGCCGGCATGTCAAGATTCAGATTAACTTGCCTTTTTATTTGTTTTTGGAGTGTGCCAGCTCGTACTAACGCTGGATGAATAAAGAAAGGATTGTGCTGGCTTTACGTAGCTGCGGTCTCGGTGCCAGGTGCGTTCCTTGTGAGCAGTGGTGGCCCCAGCTGGCCCAGGGCCAGAGCAGGGCGGCCCCTGCCCCCGGAGGTCAGCGGAGGAGGATGGGACGGAAGCTTGGTCAGACACGCCGGGTGACTGGGATGCCACAAACCCGACGGTTAGACTAGACTCCAGAAACAAGAAAATTATTTAGGATGAGCTCTGAAAGTGGACCTTAACTTTTCAGATTTTTTTTCTAAAGCTAAACAGATTTTTTAACTGTTGAAAGCAACAGATATGTCACCCGAGAGTGTATTTCATGAGACATGAAGTCCCATTCTTCTTAATTTAATTAATTTCATTTTCTCAAAGACAAATTTTGGTTTTCATAGGACTGTTTCCTATAGTTGTCCTGTAGGACTGAAGTGGATCCTATGCTCTATTTGGTGGCAAAGAGGGTTTGTAAGTCAGCATGGTAGTCACATGTGTTAAACATGGAGAGGGCAGAATACTTCAGTGAGATGAGCTGGTTGTCTCATTGGTATAGGAGAAGCGTCTCCTCTCCATGTTTGTTTCCCTCAGTGTGAAGCATGGAGCCGTGCGTTCTTTAGTAACACAGAGAGCCTGGCAGAGGGGTGGTCACTGCAGCACAGCGCTGAGAGCTAAAGAGGGCTTGGAGATGATTCATTTTTTAATAGTGGAGTTGTTGGCAGCACCAGGGAAGGAGATCTCCTATTTGGCTGGAACCTGCCCACGGTGGCATCGCCCAGAGAGGCCTGAGGAGATGTGGGGATTAATCCTCTCCGCCATTTGGGTAGGGGACCCTCGGAGGTGAGGCGCTTGTTGTCAGAGCAGCAAGGGGAACATCAGCCCCGCTGCTGCCAGCAATCTGCGAGCTCCCGCTTGAGCAAGGAGCGGCAGCCACCGGGGTTATTGGCTGGCTATCAGCTGGGGCCAGCCCTGGCATCTTCAGTCCCCGGCCGTATTGCCCTGTGGCTGTGCGGGGCCATAGGAATCCCATCGCCTCGGTTGTTTATTAGACCTTGGCCGCAGTTTCCTGCCATGCTCCTCCCTTCCTGCTGACTTGAACATGTAATCAATAGCGCTATCCAGCCAACCTTCTTCTCTCTTACAACAGTACAATATTACGTATGTATCTCACATAAAACACCCGCTTGGTCTTACAGCAATAAAATAGTTCGTTCTGGGCAAAGTTCAGGTCTGCAGGAAATGTTGGTAATGTCAACTTGCTGGGAAGGAACAAAGAGAAAAAACTCCCCTCTTGGAGACTCCTTCCTCATCCTCTCCCGCAGTTCCTTCTACCTGTCATCGATTTTACCTGTGACTGGCTTTTGTTTTGTTGTCAAACACATATGCACGTAAGATAAAGTTGATACAGTAACAACTTTTACTATGGAAAATTTTAGAGGTCAAGATATTAGTAACAACTTTCCCATCCCTCCCTGAATACACAAATGACTGGTGGGAAAATGCTCTACTTTAATCTGAAAGATTTCTGTAGGCGTTTGTGTCTTATTTGCAGGAAGTTGGACTGATCCGACGGTGCAGAGACTGAGCTTTTGCTTGTAGAAAAATGTCTCTTTTTAGTAGCTCCAGCAATTACTTGATTTGCTCTGGAAAGGGAATGGAATATGTATCCGTAACAACATTTTGCCAGCACCGCTCCTTGAAACTTACATGGAAATTCCAGAAATTATCAAGTTTTTGGAACATAGCCAAATTTAAACGAGGTATTTTGCGGCTCCTGTGTTAGTGACAAATACCAGACCACAGAAGGTAGCAGAATAACTGTGCTCTGCAAAGTCACGAAGCAGCTGGTTTGAGCCCATGCTTTGTAAGCAGCGCTGGCACGGGCCGGTAGAAAGCTGTATTTTCCTGTCACTATGATTTTTTTCATTTTTTTCTGTTCGTTTACAAGAGAAAATAGGAGACTGGAGATAGTATATATAAAAAAAAAAATTAAAACACCATTATTGCTGCCATTTGGATACCAGTCCAATATAGCAAGCCTCCAAGACCCACAAAGAGCAGGACCCTGGCAGAACTGCTGTACAACAGGAGCAAGCAGGTGTCTCAGGTCGTCCGTACCATAACTGGCAATCCTGATGATAATTGAAGAAAATTGTTGTGGTTCTGTGCTTCCTTCCAATTTGCTTCCAGGATACTCTGTAGCCTCAAAGTCTAACTTTTGTTAGGATCTCATTAGCTGTTGGTGCAATACTTGTTATAAACTTGTGGGCTAAATGCCTGACAAGAGAGTGTGGTTTTATATTTTGTTTTGAAAGCTGATATAAAATCTTGCTCAGGTTCCCCATCTTAACTCTCTGAAATATCATTGCTCATTTGATCTTCAGAGTCATTTCTGGTTTACAGCACATTTTGAGTCATCTCCTCTGTTTACTGTAGAAAAAGCCGGGCTCTCTGTCCTGGCTTTGAACAACCTGTGGGACCTGCACATGAAAACAAATGAACTTCCAAGAATGTCCATGCAAAGCAGATGCCGTGAACCTCCCTTTGCATTTATTTCTTGTGAAGCCAGCAGCTCTAACAGCAGGGCAGGTGCTTCCATGGAGTCAGTGTTCTCAGCATAGACTGAATTCCTCCATTTATTGTCCGAGAAAATTAAGTGGCTTCGCGTCCTCGAGGCAGTGAGAGGTGCGGGTGCAAGGAGGGCGAAGCTCGTAGCCCTTCACCAGCGGGAGCCGTCGCTGCAAGGAGAGGCCCGGAGAGCTGGGGCAGGTCCGTCTGGAGAAGGCTTGAGGGGCTCTCATCCATGTGTACAAATTCCTGATGGGGTCAGGGAGGGTAAATATGGTGGAGCCAGACTCCTCTCAGCAGTGCCCAGTGAGGGAAGTAGAGGCAATGGGCATAAGCAAGGAATTATGTAAGAAAAAACTTCTTCACTGAGAGTTTGGTTGAACAATGTGGCAGGTTACTCAGAGAGGTTGTGCAGTCTCCTTGGAGATACTCAGAACCCAACTGGACGTGGCCCTGTGTCCAACTGCCCTGCTCAGAGACGGGTTGGACTGTCCGATCTCCAGAGCAGAAAGCCTTTCCCTTCCAGAAAGGCTCCCGAGCAGCCTTAACAATCCCTGTGGGCAGTGCTCACCTCCACAGGGCGCAGGCTGCCAGAGAGCTTCATTCAGGTCTGGGATTTTGCAGAGCCCCCAGAACATGGAGCCAGCAAAGCCCAGGACCTCACCATTTAGTACTGCTGCTCTAGCTTCCAAGGTAATCAATGTGATGAGCACTGGGCTTATTTCAGGTGACTACGTACTGTGATCCCCTTGTTCATCCATAAATTTGGGGGTGAACATATACAGAGAGCCGATTCTGCTTCTGTGGACAACCAGCGGAAGGTTTGTGCTGGGACCACAGCGTGGCTCTCTCACAAGCTTCCTCAGTTAGCAAAGCGAAGGAGAGGCTTTGCAAAACTTCAACTGCCAGAACAGAAAAAAGAAGCCAACCTGCTCACTAAGCATTTCCCCTAAAAAGAGAAAGGTGGTCGGTCTTCTCTGTTTAACCTGCTGGAAGCAAAGAACAGAAGAAATATTTGCATCTAAATCGAGTCAATCAATCTGGCTTCTAATTACGAGCACGTAATATATTCCAGAACACGCACAGCTTTCCTCAGTCACTTATCAGTGTAACCTCTCTTATCAGTCATGCCATTGTGGTTGAAGTCGTGTTTGTGGTTACAACCCAAAAGAAGCAGAGAAAAATACGTAATGGTGGGAGCCTGAGGGTCACCTGCAGGCAGGAGTGACAGGAGCCCTTGGGGCCGCTGCGGAGTGCGCGGGTGAGGGCCAGCTCCCGGTGCCTCTGCTCCACGCTGGGATCGATGCAACCCAGCGAGGCAAACCGTGAGCTGCCCAAGTGTAGCTGCCCCAGCAAGGGGCCGGGCGTAAACAGCCGAGAGCAAAATGCTCGAGACAGATTGGGTTTAAATTCCGATCTCCTCGAAGGCTGCCGTGGTGCGGGGCGTTGCTCAGGCTCGGGCCGCGACTCAGAGCCTGGAACCCAGCAGGATTTCAGCATTTCATGCATTGTCTCTCGCCAGGTTTTGGGACAGTCCCTCCTGGCGAAGCACAGAGGGTGCGATGGAGAGCTTTTTCTCCAGGAGCTGGGTGCACTGACTCACACCAGGGGAGAGCTGGATGTGGTTCCTTTTATCAGCTGACAGGACTCAAACCTGTTTTCTTGCTTCCTTGAAGATCCCCGACCTCCAGGCTGTGCTGGCGTGCGATACGCCTTTTGCGCTGACGGCACTGCGGGGAGGGCATCGCTGGCCCTGCCCCGACCGGTGCACGTGTAGAAGCAGGACAGCGGCTGCTTGAAGTAAATGAGTTGTTTTGTGAGCAAAACAACTAACAAAGTAGGATTTTTGTCCTAAAACCTGTCCCTGGTGTCCCCATACCCCCTCTGACTCCACACGGGTAATGTTTTCCTCCTTCCCCCTTCCCGTCCCTGTGATTTCACTGCTGTTCCCACCCCAAGCTCGAGAGTCCTCTCGCTCCCTTGTTCCTCCAACGACTAATCCCCGCTCTCTCGCACGTGGGCCTCTCCCTGGGCAGAGGCGGTCAGGAGTGGCCAGGCCAAAGGCAGCCTGTGGTCGCTGGACCTCAGCCCGCAGGAACCAACGGGGGTTTCTGTCCTCGAACCAGCTGCTGACGTTAAAAAACCTGGGGGAAACTTCTCGAATTTTCCAAGCTTTTGGATGAGTTTGGCTGAAATCGGTCGTCAGTGTAGGCAAGCAGGAAAGTTATCTACAGAGAGGAGACGGGGAAGGAGGGCGGATGAGGACAGAAAGAAAAGCTGTATGATTGCATACCTTGTTTCTTTTGCAAACCCAGCCAAAAATGAGCCAACTTCAGATGTGGGAGGTGATCTGAGCAGCAACTGATCAGAGGTTTTCAGAATACGTTCTGGACCAAAATTTCACTAAGTCTCTTTCAGGATCAGCCTTTTGTTTCTTTTAAAATTCTTATTGTAATTTACTGTCCTGTCTACTTACCTCCTAGTCCAACTGGCTTTCTAACTAAGGATCTATACAGCGTATTTATAGGAAAAAAAAAATCTTAAAGCTTACAAAATCCATGGAAGTTTCCTTTGATTTCAGTGGACTCTACAGATGGTGCCATTTGTACGTGGAAATGTTGGGTCAGCAAGCGTGCAATAAGCTACGCCACCCTTTTTATAGGTGCATTTATATGAGTTAGAAATTCATCCTAAATATTGCAAAGTAGTTATTTTAGAAGTTATTTAGAAGTTATTTTAACATGGGCCATCAATTTGCTTGTAGCAGTCACTGTTCTCAGTTAAAATCCACTGCTGCTTCCTATGCAGTTGTCCAGATGGGTTGGTGGAGCCGTACAAGGATCACCGGCATCAAAGCGCGTTACCATACGCATTCCCCTAAAGAGCAAAAAATGTTAATGAAACAAAGCTGAAAAGCAAATCTTCTTTGTACATCAATTGAACAGATCTGTAAATATTATTGACTATGAACACGGTCCATTTCATTCTTGGAGAAGCTCTCGTAGGCAGTGTTCTCCCAAGCTGTGGCTGTGAGCATCTTTGCGTCAGCTGAGCAAAGATGTGAAAGGCACAGAGGAAAAACTGTCTGTAGTTTACAATTTCGTCCGCTTCAAGGAGATGTTGAAAGAAGCATAAGCTGGAAGGCATCGCTGAGCCTCAACCACCGTGTGAGGTCTTGTCCTCCAGCTCCCAACGTTGCAGTTCAAGCCCATCGTGCTTTGAAGTCACGTGCCAGAAATAAACCTCCAGAAAAAAGTATGTCCTAAACCAAATCATTTAGTCTAGAGCTGATCTTTGGTTTAGACAGTTCCACGTTCCTCTCGGAAAGGGAGCGAGCGCTGACCGACCGTTCCTGGCTGCGAGCCGTGACGGCTGCCTGGGGCTGGGTGGCCCTTGGGGCGCTCAAGAGATCCCGTAACCCCCCAGCTGCCAGCTGGGCCCAGGCACCGAAACCCTAAATCCCACGTGCCTTGTGAGAGAGGAGTCTCTCCTGCCTGGTTTTTCCAGCTGAACGCTTTGCTCCGACGCGTGTTTCCTTCCCCGGGCCCCTTTCTGGGGGCTGTCTCTGGCCGGTGCCTCTCGCAGCTCGTCAGCAGCTCTTGGGGGCGGAAGGACGGACAAGGAGAGCCTGGCAAGTCTTTGGTCTGTTGTGGCCATTGGCAAAGTTCCCACTGACATTAGTGGGGTCACTGAAGTTTGTCACAACTTACATCCTAATTACGCTGACGTCCTAATTATGCTGTAAAAGCTGAGCTTTTCCAGTTGTGGGATCTTAAAAGCCCCTGTTCAAAGTGTTCCTGTCTTCAGCTCACGGTCCTGCGTACAGGGCTTCCAGGACCAGCTGGAGTCACTGCTAAACCTTCCCCGTTGGACATCGTGAGGGATTTTTAGAGGCCCATGCAGATTTGATGGAGATAAAGTCAGAACCAAAACTGGGCACACTTGTGCCTTGGATGACGACGCTCCTCAGGGATGTGCTACTGATCTCTGTGAGTAGCTATGGTCTGCGGCCCCATAGTTTGTGCATACGCACAAACCAACCCAGAAAGGGTGAACGTTTTGGCTGGGACTCATTTCTTCCTCAAAGGGCCATGTGTCAATATGTTCTGCTCTTGTGGAAGTGTTCAGTCTTCCAGTCACCCGATGCTCCTCGGTTGGTCAACTGCTTGACATGCATTATACGGAAAATCTCGGGCCCCGGGGCTGGAAGGAGATTGCTCAACGCGCTGCAGGGGAAGGAAGCCACTGATTCAGTTCCCTGCTTGGAAACTCCACTGTCACTGAATAAAGACCACCACTGAATCAACGGGCCTGAGCAGCCTCAGGCTTCAGCTCCGTGTGAAACCCAACCAGACTAACTGTACGTGTTGTCTGGCAAGTTCTGGCCCTTCTTGTACAGCTTTTGTTGTTGTTTTAGGTTTTTCCAGAGGGATTGTAGATGCTTTTTTTGCTCAAGGCTCCTTCTAGTCACTTGTGGGGAATGCTTTCATCTTCACTTTCATTTGCTTGCATCTCCTAGATATTCCTTATTTCTATTTATCTACCAGAAATGAAAGACGGAAAACATAATTTCATGAAATTGCAAGTGTCTTTGACAGGAGGAAGAGTGGAGGTGAACTTTTGGTCAGTGTGTGAGCATCCATCCTTTCTGTGCCTTCTGCCTCTGCTGACAGCTTCACCCCTGTTCTCTGGGCCACGTTTAGCTCTGTCACCACAATCGGTCCCACCATGCCAGAAATATGGAGAAACAACGTTCGCTTCCCTGGCACCGGGGCCTCTCGCACACATCTGCCTAGCCGAGGGAAAGCGTTCGGTGCCAGCTCCCAGGGCGATCTGACGCACGTATTTTTTTTCTATGTCCAGTGAACAGGGAGTTATAGGCTGGAGTTTCCACATTGTGTTAGAGCCAAACAAGCTCCCAGACCCATAGTGAAACTTAGCTGGAACCAGCAACCTCAGCGTGCCTTCTGCCTCTTGTCACGAGGATCACCTCAGGTTCTCCTGGAAGCTCCTAAGCCCAGCGGGCAGGAGCAGGGACATTTCTAGCCTCTACATGTCCTCCAGCCTGAGCCTGTCCTCTTTGTGAAGTGGCAAAGGGCCACAAGCTCCATTCTCCTACCTTTTTTTCTTCTTTTTTAAGCTTGCTTAAAAACTTGGGATGCTTTAGCCCACACCGTTGCCTACTCTGGAGCAAGTCACCTGCCCAAGCCCCTTCCGTTGGTGGTCGTGGACATGAGCTGGTTTTGGATAAGGAAATGCAACATCTGTTGTCTTCAACTTGTGATTCAGAATAACGTTTGTTCATGGATTTTTTTGTCCCATGACTTTCAGTCCTGGGTTTCATTTTAGGGCGCTCCTTTTGATTGCTTTTTCCACTTTTATAAGTGCTTCTCCTTTCCACTTCATTGTTGAGTGGAGAGGGCCCAGAGACACGGTTCAGATCCAAACACCGCGCTTGGAGGGTTCAGTGCCAGCCCCTGCAGTGCTTTGCCCCACCAGAGCCTTCTCGCGTCCTTGTGAGCTTTCCTCCAAAGGCAGAGCTCCAGAGCTGGGTACTTGAATGGAGGCCATGAACATACAGGTCTCTCACCAGCAAGATGCCCCGAGTGATCTGGCTTGACATTAAAAAGCAATATTTAGCATACACTTTTTTTCTTTTTGGCTTGACATAAGATGTTTAAATATTTACTCCAATAAGATAAAGCTCCAGATACAGACAGGGCCCATCCCTGTAGCAGGCAGTGACAGCCTTCCCAGGATTTCACTTTGTTTGTCTGGAAGTCCTGCCCTACTTTCCGAGCTGCTCAGAGCCTCCACTAGTAGGAAAAAATAAAAAGCAAAATTATACAGAATAAGTTTTTAAATAATAAAAATCTTTGAAGTTAAAAAAGATTTTTTAAGAGATTTTTTAAAGATCTGTGCCAGAAATGCCTTCATGCCGTACCTATTTTAATGTAATTCTGCTGCTGATTTTGTGGGAGCCCGTTAATGCCGCTCACCCTGTTGTTCTCACATCACAGCCAGCATGGGCTGCAGCGCTTCTCATTCCAGAGGCTCTCAGCAAGCTCTCGCAAACAGGAGCAGTGGATGTAAGCTGTGCTACTTGTTAATACGTTGGACTACATGTCACAGCCCCTACAATGTCTGGCCTCTTTCTCCAAAACACAATGTGCTTTCTCCAAACTATAAAATCTCAGCTTTTTATGTAAAGAAAGAAAAAAAGAAACCCAACCAGCAAAACTCCCTACCAGCACTGCTCTTGCCTGGTCCCTCCAGGCTTCCTGGTGGCAGGGACTGTCTTTAGTTGCTGGTCAGTATGCACCTTTTCTGTTGTGAGTTACACGTAACTGAGCTGACGGCCATCACACAAACCATACTTGTCGGACACCAGTAGAGGATGCGCTTCAGTAAGGCTGCAGATCTGTTTATTAATTATCGTTCTGGAAGATTTAATGACTGAGAGCCCAGAAAGTTCTCAATGTGAGATGGGCAGCTTAAAGTAGGTGTAATGGGCATGCTGTTGTTAAAGCACATCGTTTTGACCCTGCTGGGGTGTCCCTCTGCGCTCCAACGCTGTCCCCACCCCAACCCCAGCTCCTCTCCGTCGCGCTGGCCCGGAGGAGCCGCTACCTGTGCTGGGACGCACTGGGACTGTCGGCCTCTTGCAAGCCAGGCACGGCTCGCATCTCCCAGCCTGTGCTCCGGAGGACTGGTTTCTTGCTGCCACTCTCTGTACTGCACCGTGAGAAGTTCAAGTTTCGGCTCCATGTTCATTCCAGTGAGGTTACCAAACGTATTGTGACATTTTGCCCCCAGGCAGCAGCCTGGCCAGCGTGCATGCTGCCCAGCCGTTGCCGAAGAGCAGTGCGGTTGGTAACTCCCACCCAAAGCCAGGCTGGAGCTGGCGAGCAGCGGTGCTCCAGCACGGAGCCACCACCATGCCCGGCAGGTCCGCTCCCCGGCAGGTCATCTGCTGCCCGGCAGGTCCGCTGCCTGCTGCAGAAACGCCTGAAACGCCTTTGCCCCCGTGCACAGCCTCACCATCTGCACCCGTGCTGTCGCTGCGCTGTAATTGTGTTACAAACTCTCACGCGTGGAAGCGTAAGGGACTGTGGCTAAGCCTGGTGCTCAGAATCCCCAGAGCTACCGGAAATTTTGTAACCCGAGGGGTTTCCAATCTTTGTCTTTGGTCCAGTTTTGTCTCGGTGAAGAATCCAGGGCTAAACATCCCCGAAGTTAGGAGGCATTCGAAGCTGAGCGGCTTGGCTGCTGTCCGTTGCACGAGGCTTGGTGATGCTTTCAGCGCGCTGCTCAGTCGTTCCCTGCACCTACAGGGAAGGGGTTTCAAAACAAAACTGCATCTCTGGGCTGACTTCTGCTCCTTCTGATTACAGCTAGAGATGTTACTGTTGAAATAAGTTGTCTGCTTAGATCTGGAATGAGAAAACGAGAGGTTTGTTTAGGTTAGGACAAAAGGGTTCGCTCAGTAAGCTTTGCGTATTTAGCAATATTGATCTTTAGCAAATTGCTTCATGTGCTCGTCATTATCTGCTCTGCGCGCTGCTACTTCAGCAGCAAAACCAAACGCCGATCTCCCCGTGCTGCTGCGCCACAAAAACCCTCTGCAGCCGGGTGGGCCGGGGCGGACGCGGGTGGAGCGGGATGGTTTGGAAGCCCCTGCCCCCAGGCAGCCCTTCCTACCCGAGCCGGGTCTGGCTGCCTGGCGCTGGCTGTCCTGCGCTCGGCACAGGGGCAAGCAGAGGAGGAAAACACGTGCCGCAGGTCGATGCCAAGTTCTTGGTTATCAGCCACAGGGATTCCGAATTGGCCAAAAGCCTGCAGTAAAAACCAAGCGGTCTTGTGTCAGAGAGGGTTTAACTCTGCGTTTACACTAATTTTGTTGGCGATTGCACAGGCAGTGGCTGATCCTCTGCCATGTAATCACCGCATGGGAATAATCCTCTCCAAGTGACGGGCGCCCGTCCAGAGACACAGCCTGCTTGCAGTGACACGCGGCCCTTCGGGGACGCGTCTGAGCGGCTCCCGGTGCTGGCGGCTGTTCCTGCAGAGAGGCTGACAGCACCGGGGCCTCTCAAGCAGAAGAGCAGCTCTGTGGAGGAGAGGGGCTCGAAACGCTCTGGTTTCTCCTCTTTTCTTCCTTTCTCGCCTCCAGTTCCCTGCCGGGGCTCCACAGCACGTCACAGTCGTGTTCGCAGCGCTTCCGCTAAGCGCTCTGCCCGCACGGCCTGCTGCAGGAGAACCTAGCGAAAAGGCGTCCGCGCCGGAGCCAGGGGCTGCTGAAGGCAACCTGGCTGCCCCAATGGCGGAGCCCTGGGGAAGCGCAAACTGTCCTCGCGCTACATCGGTCAGATAATCACTAACTATGCAAACCCAAGTGACGCTTTCTTCACCATGAGGGTGGTGAGGCCGTGGCACAGGTTGCCCAGAGCAGCTGTGGATCCCCCCTTCCTGGCAGTGTTCAAGGCCAGGCCGGATGGAGCTCGGAGCAACCTGGTCTGGTGGAAGATGTCCCTGCTCATGGCAGGGGGCTTGGAACCAGATGAGCTTTAAGGTCCCTTCCAACCCAAACCGTTCGATGACTCTACAGACACACAGATGGCAAAAGGCGGCTTTGGCCGATGGCAAAAGGCAGGCTCACAGCGCGGGCGGGGGCGTGGTGCGGCGGCGGGGGCGGCACCGCTCCTCCCTGGGGCGGTGGCGGCGGCGGGGCCGCGGCGATT
>Ga0065711_1001613_pt1 | contig 41664 bp, 21 predicted proteins | sample Hoacrofraction12_FD_59098 | JGI IMG/M metagenome (GOLD analysis project Ga0065711, IMG submission 59098) | Hoatzin crop microbial communities from Cojedes, Venezuela - Epithelial fraction 12 v2 (version 2) | ecosystem: Host-associated > Birds > Digestive system > Esophagus > Crop | place...
TTTTTTTTTTTTTTTTTTTTTTTTTTTATTGGAACAGAGTCCCAGTAATCAAAACTGTCTGAATCTAGCTGAGTTACTGGTCTGGGTGAGGACATTATCCCCTTCTGTAACAACTATGGCCCAATGCCACACACAGACACCCCTCACTGTGTCCAACCTGGGATTTCCCTGCCCACCGGCTTCTTTGTTTCCTGCCGAGTGCCAATCTCCACTTTCCTACATTCATCCCCAACAACTCCAAAGTCTCATTTTTTCAGCTGGGCGTATTAAAAAAACAAAACAAATAAACTCCCCACCATTTTGTTGCATTGTAAATGTTCTGAGGGTCTCAACAAAAATCCAGACTAGTACACCCCAAGGTCTTTGGCACACTGCAGGTATGTCTGTTATCCCAGCCAGCACTGCCTGTACTACTTGGGGTGTCTGCCTGAATGTTGGAGCAGATCGTAACCCAAAATGTCTTCGAAAACGTTCACAGATCATGTTCTCTAAGTCAAAGCCACCTCTCACAAAGGACCTTTAACTTACACAAAGTCAAAGCACACTCACCTGGGAAAAGGGTTTGAGCCAAACATTTTAGAATAAGAGAGCCAGGACACAAAGGGCATCAGGAATAATTGCAACATTAGTAGGCAGAAAACGTCCTGTCCAGAGAGGCATGACTCTGAATGCTGATCAAGGCTATTTTGTCTTGCTGACCGCTTAGAGTTTTGAGAGGTGGACTCATGGGAGTCTTCCTAAACCACTAACTCACCATGACTGACCCCAGTGTATCGGCCTTTCACACTACATGACTCTGCGCCAGCATGCTTGAGTTTACTGATGTGTTTCAGACTAATTAAGGTTGGTTTTCTCTAGCATTTCTAATGAAATCCTACCTCCCCAGAAGTATGTGTGCACACAAAAAAGAGACCCCAACTGAAAACCGAAATGAAACAAGAACTACACAACAGTGACAAACTATTCTCTTTCTTTGCTTTATTAACCTGCATAAATGATGAGTCTCTCTCCTAAATAGCCTTAGGCAGTACAGATATTTTTTGCTAATATAAAGATGAGAAAAACAGAATGCTCCTTTTTTCCTCAGAAAAGTCTGTATGACTTTCCAAATTAAACCTGAACATTAAAAGGGGTCAAAGCATTTAGAGGAAAACTTTGGGGACAGCTGACATTTAAAGAGATCCCTCCATAAGGTGAGATTTTTTTTTTATTTTTCTGTCTAGTAAGCTACTTGGCAGAATGGAAAATGAACCTCATACAAAAACCTCATACAAAAATATGCTAATTACCTGAAAAAATTTTAAAACCTCATCCTACATTTACTGTCATTACCAAATATTATAAAAAGAGGGAAGAGGAAATGTAATGTGTGGCTTGCCTCATTTAAGAAGTGTGATCTGGCTCCAAAGTTTTTCTTGATTTTATTTAAGCCTCTGTTAGGAAATTGGGCAGCAGGGGAGCCTTTCGAACAGAAGGTATGTGATGAACCAGAGCAAGCACAAGGATGGTGCTCTTGAGTTGGGACTGTCATGTGAACTTCTTGAAATGCAAGTGCAAAGCCTCCTTCAAAAATGGGCTTAGGGTTACCCTCCCTGACCCAGGGAGTTCTTGACAATCTGAGACATGAGCTGTGGAGCCAAGCGGGTGTTCTCACTGGATCTGTGCATGCAACCTAGGAAGAAGCTCAAGACCCATTCCAGAATCCTGTGCACTCAGAGATTGCGAATGCTTTCAGGACATTTTGGGCCTGTAACCTCAAAAAGGAAAGGTTTCCTGACCTGTAGCTATCAGTATTTTGTGCTTGTATCATGCTTGTGAAATTCCACCTTTCCATCTAGGAAGGGTTCTCAAAAAACCATTTGGGCAGGTGTAAACATAAGCAAATTTTCCACTGTATGTGCGTTTATGTATGCATTTGCATGTGTAGATATAGTATAGAAAAAGTATAGCTATATATTGTATAGCATATTGATTGCCATTTTCTCATTATCTACTTCAACAAGGCTTTTGCAGTATTTGCTTAGATAGTTACCATACCTATGGTACTAATACAAGGAATTAGGCTGGAAATATTATACGAAAATGTGTACATTGCATACTTCTAAAGCAAGAATTGCCGTGATATACTTGGTGCCAGAAGTGGAAGATTTTTGTTTTTCTAGAGTATTAGGAATACTACTGTAGAATGTCAGGACACACATGTGCTCCCCTTCTCCCTATAAATATTGTAAATCAGTGGTTGGGGGAAAGGGAAACAGTGGTCCCACCATGGCATTTGAGTCCTCAGTTCATGAAAAGTGCACTAGACATTGCCTGTAAATATAGTTCCTTAGAGTTTCAGAACAGAGAATAAAAATCTAAAAGAGTAAAAATGAAAATTTGTGCCGCTTGTTGCAGTGAAACCAGAGAGTTATAAAGGACCGCTGAACAATATTGAATTTGGGGTAGCACAATCACATCACAAAAGATTTACCCTCACTCTGAAAACTCAATATAGGGCAATAACAATCTATTACAAGCAGAGCAATACAACGTCAAAGGAATATTTAAAAGAACTAGACAGAACCTTTACATCACCAAAATTCAGTTAGGTTCTCCCAAAGGAAATACCCCAGGGACAATTCCTAGCAGGATTTCAAGAGGTGTTGTTCATTTAACAAAAGTTGTGTTTAATGTACATCTTAAGTGTAGCCAGTAATCTTGCTACCTCTAAAAACCTAGATGGCAGTAAGAAAAAGGCAACAGTCCTCAAGCAATGCTTAGGGTGACAAAATGATAACAAGTGCTGCGTACAAGCATGCCCATGTGTCCCCTGGGTCAACACAAGTGATTCTGTTGTGAAGCCTCTGTCTTCGCATCAGTTGTGGAAGTAAAACACCAAATATCTATCGCATACAGCGTCCCCTAAGTGGGCAAGTCAGCCCGCAGAAGAAGCAGCTGGGATACATGTCACTTGTCTCTGACAGTCTAATTGTGGAAGTGATGTAAGCAGGAGGTATAGTGAAGGATGGAGACTCCATCAACATACTTGCTCTCCAGGCACAGTTCTGGTTGATGCTCCTTTTTGAGTTGCTATTTATTCTTGCCCTAAGTAAGGAATCATAAAACAGTTACAAACCGGTAACCTGTTGAAAGTAACTGGCACTGATGTTGCATCAAATATCCCTCTTTTCTGAAACATAACTTCTTAAAATGTCCCCTTGCTGCCTATTCTGCACAATGCAATAGTTAGTGGCTAGAACTGGGGAGGCATAGCCGCAGAGCGACGGTGTAACCTGACTTGCAAGAGAAGCTGATCCTGGCTGTAGCGGCGGAGCTGATCCCAGGGATGCTGCAGGGAACCACAGGAGCTACATCCGTGCAGTTGCCCATGCCTTCTGTGGGCTAACGCAGCAACAGTGTGGAGTGACCCCGGGTGGGATGACGAGCCTGGCTCGCAGGGATGCTGGAGCAGTAATTCTCTTGGAAAAATCCCCCAGAGCTCCCTGCCTGAGTCTAGAATCCACCTGATAACTCAGCGACTGCCTATGCCATTTTGTACAATTTGCTATAAAGACAGTTTTTCTCTATTATCTGCTCAGTTCCCTCGTGACATCAGTACAAAATCCTATTGCAGCCTTTGACTAGGGGCATATATAAGGTTTTATTTAGCCCACAAAGAAGAAGAGTGCCTGCCTAGCGACCAGGACCGCCACTCCTTACACACAGGTTGGATACCAACTTTGCAATCAGTAACGAGGAGAAAGGAGGCAGAGATCATGCCTATTACCCTGCTTTTCCAGATGCTGAAAGACTGAAAAAAGTGAGTTTGGTCGTAGTAGAGGCAGAACAGAAACCAGTGATGAATAAACTGTTTCTCTTAATGACAAGAAAGCACTTTTAATAAGGAGGCACTAATCTCTAGATTAGAGATAGACACTAATCTCTAGACAGCTGCCAGGATAAGTAGATGCTGATACTTTGAAAACCTTCAGCAAAGAAAACCAGATCTGAGAAGGTGAGCACAACAAAACAACCTTCTCCACCTGTGTCTCACCAGTACCTTTGCTCTGAGGTGTAACAGAGTATGTATAGAGCCATTAAAAAGGCAAAATAGGAATTACTGTGCACCCACATTTCGGGAGAATTTGATTCCAATTAATGGAAGGGGCAGTTTGGTAGTTAACTAAACTGCCTTCAAATCAAAGGTAATTCAGAGCAGGTCACAGGATTGGGTTAACCGCAAAAAGCCTCTTGCTTAAATCCCTAGGTGATACCTGACACACCCAAGCATTAACTTTTTTAGATGGGAGTACAGAAGATAAGCTCAGAGTCACACAGTGGTCTCTTTGCATTTGGCCCATGAACCAAGCTTAAAAATACAAACAGGCTGTCCTGCACAGAGGGTGAAATGCTTAAATGTCAGAATAGTATTGTTAAGAGTCTATCTGTATGCATAGCAACTATCGTGTGCACAGCAGAGAATAGAGCTCACTTCGTGAAGGCAAGCGGGAATAAAAGCCCCGTATCCTGTTGTAACCATTCCCAGGTGGCTTTGAAAAAAAATTCTTTAGCAATTAAAATGTTATTGACCTCAGTGACATGTGTATCATGTCTCTCAAAACCAACAGTAAATATACAAAATGTTTATGTAAATATATATATGTTTAGTGCAAGTGCTAGACAACAGAAGAAACATTTCCTTAACAGGTGGAAAACTTTCTGTAATGAGAGAGATTTGTTAGCTTCTACTTTTTTCCATGTTCTTCAAAGGGACTATTGTAGGACACAGGGCCACATAATCCCATGTCTTTACAGTGCAATGCATAGTAGAGGGCTGGGGAGTGCAAGAAGCCAGGTTGTTCCCAGATGTCTCAAAGTGCTGGGTACCACTGTAATACATATGTTTAGGTAATGCAGCAAGTGTTTTCTGTCCTGAAAAGAGCCTGGGCACACCAGGCTGTGATGCGTACTCCTCTCTTCTGAACTGGGTACTCTGCAATAAATGAGACACCTCTCCGCTTCCATGAGTGGGGGTGTCTCTGCCTGTCCCCCTTTTCATGGCACTGTTGAGGAAGCACTGGTAGCTGCTGCAAGTGGATTTTGGGCAAGTACTGGGCACATTGCCGCAGAGTTAGTTCATAATTACCTCCCTGAGCTGAGCAGTCGTGTGCAGAGTGACAGAGTTAGAGCAGTTGCACACCCGCCCAGCCTGAAGCAGAAGTGGGCTGGCTACCCTGCAGTCTAATTTGCCACTGCAGTGAAGCAGTCCGTTCTGTTCTGTGAGCTGGCTCTTGGAGCGTGTTTCTCCCTAAATGCTCTCGTGCATTTGTGGGACCTCATGAAGGCAGCAGGAATTCCAGGAACTAGCAATGAGAAAGTTTGGTGTATTTAAAGGAAGGTGTTCTGAGTATTTAAAGCAATGTTAAGAGGAAAGGGGCATCACATTCATTGTTGCATTCATTTTGCTGCTATGTAGAGAAGTTTTCTGAGAAGGAGCTGGGTTGAAAAAAAGGAGTTATTCAGAAGTATAGTTCTCTTAAATTCCTTTAAGGGAATGAGTTTTTTCCTTATCCTCTATTTATGGGAATGCATCTGTGGTGAGGCAGGGAAGAGGAACAAACAGAACCGCTCCAGCTGCAAGAAGAGAACATGGGAACAGTCGTGAAGTGCTGTTAGGACAGTCTGGAGCAGGTCTGGTAGTACTCTCTCTGTTAGGGGTCTGGAGCCTCTTGGAAAAGTAAATCGGGAACGGGATGTGGCAGGAGATGTGACAGGAAGACTGAGAGAAAGAAAAAATAAAAAGTTTTGTATTTTCTCCTGAGCTGAGGATAAGGATGGATACGAGGTAATGATGAGGACGTATCAGTCCCACTGGAGCTGGCACAAAGTGCTTTGTCGGCACAGTGACATAGGACAGCCCCAGGCTGCCAAGAGGGAGAGAGAAGGGAGAGAGAAGGGAGAGGGATACAACTTCAGTGGCCAGAGATGAAGTATTGCTCAGGAGAAAAGGATATCCCCTTCTACTTGTTTACCCAAATCTCTGTCTGTAGCTCCTGTCATCAGTAATTTTGAAGCCCAATCTTCTCGTCCTCTAAACCCGGCTCCTCTTGAAACTCCATAAAGTCAGAGATTCAACTGCAAGTAGACTATTGAAGGATAAAATATTTCTTCACCAACATTAAACATGTCCTTGCTGATCAGGACTTTTGGCAGGAACCCTGGAAAATAAAAGGTGTGTTAACAAAATCCCTCCAGACCTTAGAGAGCAGTCGGTGGGTAGGTGTTCCACATCTGCAAGTTCTCATAGTGCTTTCGTTTTCACTTCTGTGATGCTAATTATTTCCCTCTCTGATTTCTCAGCTAATTAGCTTATCTCTTCCATGCAGGTTGGGGGAATGAAAACACAGCTCCTGCTGGAGTGCTCTGATGTTCAGGCAGCCATCTTGAGAACACAGATTGAACTGATAGTAGGCTATTTTATAGGGCCTTAAAAGCCACAAAGAAACTAGCAAGGTCCATTAGGCTTTCTGTCATGCATATGATGAGAAAAATATACCAGCATAAAATCCACTTTATTGTCCTATCGTGACAGGAGCAGCCATTGTGCTGGGAAGCTTTTGGGATGGTAGCTCCACCTTAGTGTTTCTGCTCTGCTGGCTGGTGGGGTTCTGGGGACAGTACCCAAACAGAGTGGCTTTGTGATAGGCTATCAGTGACCCGTAAGGAGTAGAACATACAACCCACTGGTTTGACAAGAAGGAAAAGCTCAGTAAAAGCAGAGTGACCTCTTTCAGTCTCCCATTTCAAGCCTTAACATTTACTTCCTTGCACAAAGCTTGGTTTGGAGAGCTGGTACCACATTCTATTCCAGGCTCTCTTCATCGCCAGCAGAGTTTAGCTGGCTTTTCTTGGGGGCATTTCTCCTTTGCGCTTTCCCGTCTGATGTCTTTAAACAGACAGGGGAAAATATTGCACTTTAACAGGGGTCCACATTCACTTTGTACCACAGTATTTTGCATCTATTTAGCTAGAAATTAATGGTGAATTATACTTCTTATCTAAAGTTCAATTTTATAGTCTAAGAATCCATAAAGAGAACCAGCAATTACTTGTTCTTTTGTCTTCAGCTCATTGCTAAATAATTATTTCTCCTTTAACAATAACTGCTCTGCAGTATATTGCAATTTATGTGCTCTCAGATTTTTCCCAGAGCTCCCTGTGAAAGGGACTGTGGTCTCTTGTCGTTGGGGTACATATGACGCCATGTGGGGAAACTCAGTAGTCAGCACGGCGTTACCTGTATCAAGTTTTGCCAGAGCACCAAGTTAGCCTTTTCCCTACTCCCCAAGTGGAGGGTATGTTCATAGAGCACAAAAGCTCAGAATTAGCACTCCCGTAGCTTTTCCGGTAAGGTTTTTGAAAATTCACTTTGGTTAGGGCTTGTGGTAGGAAATGCCTAGAAAGTAGCCAGGTTGGTGAATCTGCGTTGATTGTTGGCTGAGCAAGCCTCGTTTTTTGGAAGAACTTTTTCCTCTCAGCCCTTCTCTTCTCAAGATGATCTGTGCCGGCAAATGTTTTAGCTCCTTTCCAGAGAAGCATCATGTTTATGTGAATTCACATGTTACAACCTGTGAGCATGGCCACTGTCAGGCAGTATTTCTATTTCTGTTCATTCAGGACTTTTTTTTGTTCAATGGCGCTAGGAGTGTCTCCCTATTAAGACTGTGTTCTGCACTTCATAAAGATGTTTACTGCTTGTTTACATATATGAGCAAAGTGAGATACGTTTTTGGAAGTTATTTTTCAATTAGTTTTTCAAGAATTTGTGTGAAAATCAGCTTACTGGTGGTTTTGCTCCATGACAAACGATTAGATTTTTTTCTGATTGAACTTTGTAATAGAATAAGCGCACATTTCTAATTTTCCCTGACTTTAAAACTTACTGAAATTTGTGTAATTATGTTTAGAGAACTCTAAAGAAGAATTCATCCTGTGTTTAACATACTCCACTAGTCATCAGAGGTCAATTCGTGATCATATTCCTCAAGCACAGCTCTGAAAGATATGCCAGCTCCCCTTATTCTCAGACTAAAGCAGAGAAAGCCACTAGCCCCGACTTAGTATTTTCTGCTGTAGTTTTTATCTAGGAACGCTAGATCTGCATTGGTATTTTTCCCCCCCAACATCAGCAAAATAAACATAAAGGAACAGTGCTCAGATTTCTCGATTCAAGGCTGGATTCCCAAAGCTGGCTGCTCTTCGGTCAGCAAGTGCGCCCATGGCACAAGGGCGGGAGCGTGCGTCTCTCGCGGCCTCCGCTCCAGCAGCCCCCTCCACCTGCGAGAGCGGGCGGAGTGACGCGGGACCCAGGGAATCCAAGTCTTGCTGCGCTAACGCTCCCGCTGCCTTTACGTTCACTGACAGTTTCCTTCCCTAAACTGTTCGCTGTGAACAGGTATTTTTCTCACTTCAGCAAAGATGAATTCTGTAAGGGGTAAAGCCAGCTGCTAGCGCAAGCGAAACTGCTCTCTGACTTGGGTAATCAATCACAACTACTGCAATTAATCCACGTGTAAACACTGAGCTTCAGCTTTTAACTATCCACTGGCTATGATCTCAGATTTTAATTTTCATGTCTTCATTCCAGAAATACAAAACATTTATTTGAAAATGTTCACACTATTTCTTAGACTGCTCCTGAGGTTTTAAAAGGCACACTCGGTTACTTCACCCACATGGTATTTCTGGTCTCTACAACACGCTGCTTTACTCCAAATACTTAACAGTCCCCAACAAGAGTTTCAAACACACCAGTAAAATACATAAGCAGCCAAGCAGAAGGTGATCTAGTTGTCAAAAAATACTGGTCTGAGGTAAATAGTCTTTGCTTTGATCAGAACTGTATATTACTCTTAGTCTATTTTAAATTTTGCTTTATTGTAATTTACATTATTTATGGTGGACTTTTTTTTTTCTTTAACACCCTGAAACTTTCCTTATGATTTAAAAGCAAACTTATCTTTTTGATTTGAGCTGCTGGTGGAAGGCTCTGTCTGAGGGTGAGAATTAATGCCGACTGCCCTGTCCCCTGCCAGGCTGCGCTGACTCCCTCCGCCATCCCTGCAACCTCTCCCATGCTGCTAAGGTCCATGTCAGACAGGGCCCCCTGTCACGTTCCCCTTTCAATCGCTGCGTTCCTCTGAGAGCTGTCACCACCCCCTGGAAGCACATCTCCAGTGCAGACACAAGTCTCCCACCAGCCCCGGCGGCAGGCTGGAGATGTGAAAGTAAAATTTATGTCTAGCGGGACTTGGGTCGCACCGGGCGCGTTCGAATTTCAGGTTATTGTGAGACAGGCTGTGCTTGCACCGAGCATGGGAATGGAGCCTGCCTGAGGGCAAGCACAGAAGCTGCTGGTGGCGAGTCCTCCCTCCTCCTGCTGAGACCGCAGTTCGCCGGGAGATGCTTAAAAAGTCTTTGGGAGAAGAACTGAATGCCGAGAGGCAGGACTGGCACCTGCAGTAAAATTTGTAATTGCTTTGCTCCGGTCGGTTATCGACGGCAAACGTGCTCACATACGCCTCTTAACGTATTCAGAGGAATCTGAAGTGTAAGCAGCCAGGCACACGAAAAGCAGGAGATGCTGGAGGGAGATCACGTGCATATCCGGGTTTCTGTCCCTTGGCATACCCTCACCCTTGCTCTATCTAACTGGTTTATTTGTTTTGGTTGTTTTTTTTTTTTTTTTAAGATGGCCTTATCACTAAAATTTACTAAATAATAGTATCAGGTGGAGGTGCCCAGGTGCTTGCGGTGGGGGGGGCTGCAGGGACTGGACACAGGCGGTGCCAAGCCGGTTCCAATGGACCTGCTGCAGGGCACAGCTGTGCTTCTAAAACACTGTATTTAAGGAAGGCAAAAGGCTGCCCAGCAGTGAGGAGTGAGGAAAAACAGTGTGAGAAACAGCCCTGCAGGTATCAAGGTAAAAGAAGGAGGGGGAGGAGGTGCTCCAGGCACTGGAGCAGAGATCTCCCTGCAGCCCACGGAGGGCCCATGGTGGAGCAGTTTTATCCTGCAGGACTGTAGGCTGTGGAGCATCCACACTGGAGCAGGGGAAAAGCGGGAGCAGGAAGGAGCAGCAGAGAGGAGCTGTTACCAGCTGACCACAGCTCCCCAAATCCCTTCCCCTGTGCAGCTCAGAGAGGAGGGCTGGGGATGGCGAGGAGTCAGGAATGAAGAAGTGAAGTTGTTGAGCCAGTGAAAATGGGGAGGAGAGAAGGTGTTGTTTCGACTTCATCTTTGTTTCTCACCATCCAAGTCTGTTTTAATAGGCAAAAAATTAAATTAATTTTCCCCAAGTTGACTGTTTTGCCTGTGATGGTAATTGGTAAGCGATCTCCCTGCCTTTATCTTGACCGATAAGCTTTTCCATCTTGTTTCACCCCCTGTCCTGTTGGGGAGGGGGAGTTAGAGAGCAGCTGGGTGGGCGGTTGGCAGCCACCCAAGGTCAGCCCACCACAGCAATATACAGATTCGGAAGGCAGGGGTGAAGTTTTATTCCGTTCATCTATTCAATAGGTATTACTGATGACAAAAGCACTTGCAAGTTACAGAAGTACAGCAAAAAAACAAAGTCCAACAAAGTTCCCACAGAGCTGTCGTGAAAAAAATTACCCAGGTTGAGAAACTATGTCACATATTTCTATTAGATGTTCTTCCTAACCTTGAGCATCGGCACAGCTTTCTCATCTCTATTTTCTCCCTGAACTTTCCTCCAGACAAAGAGCGTAATGGCTTTATTTTTGTTTTGTTTTAAGATTGAACAGCCTCTTCCAATGACTGTCATTGGAGGCTATTTAAATTCAAGCCTCACTATATGCTGTCAGTTCAGGACTGCTGCCAATAAACATGGAAGAACCTTGTATGAACTGCATGTTTCTCAACTTTATTAGAGTAATTCACATTTGGACCCTTTCCCTGCCCGCACACCTCTCTGCCCTGAATCTCTGTTTCCTTGCCAAGTCATGTAAGCCTCTGATCTTTTTTCCCAACTAAATTTCCAGACTCCAAATAGAAAGCAACATAAAAGTTGTACCGTTAGCCTGCATCACGCCTTCTCACCCCTTCAGGTCACAACTGAGTTCAGCCAAGTTACAGATTCAAAGCAGAAGCCTCTTGATTTCCAGAGCAAGGAACCTTGTGGCACGCACGTTTCCCTGAAGCACCCTCTTTGTTAGCCTTCACTTTTCTCACGGTACCTTCCAGTGTCAGTCTTCTGGGCATGACTCAAATCAGTTCTTCCTAACATTTGTATATGAGGTGAGCTTTGAAATTCAGGTGATTTATTGCTGTCTGGGCTGGAGGTAACTTCATTAGTATGTTGGGGCATTTCTATTCTTGAACAAGATGTGCGGCTGTTGTAGTTTCTCAATGTATCAACAAGATAGGATGTGCGGCTTATGCAATGGATTCCAACCTGTCCACCACAGTTTAAAGACAATTGTATTGTACGACGGGTTAATTCCAATTTTAATCAAATATATCAAATCATCCTAAAAATAAAAATGGATTAATTCTATGAACATCTTATTTCTCCTTAGTGCAACAGAAATATCTTTTCCCAATTTTAGTTTGGGTCCTGTGAGCCTATACAGTTAGGGGTGCTTACAAAATGCAAATACCAAAGTTTTTCCTAAGCATGCATTTTCCCAAGTTAATGAACTAATAATAGGATCTGTTCTAATAGGCATAAGAATTCACATGTTTCAGTGAGTTGAGTTAAACACTGGTGAAAAATGTGGGGTTTGCCCTCATGTGCTGACTTACATGAAAATCACTACCTGTGCTTTTGTAGCTGTGCACAGTAAATCCTACTGAATTTTCTTTCCTTCTTGTTGAGAAAATTAAGCTTTACTCTCCACCTGGTTCCAGTCATACTCTAAGTTAGCTCTCTGTGAAGACCATTCCCTCTGTCCCTAGACAGTGACGGCATTAGTCATGCAGGTATCGCAAAACATTTGACCAATGCAAATTACACCCAAATCAGCCAATATCTATTAATAATGGGGAGCGTTACTCAAACTTATTAGTATCATACTAAAAGGATAAAATGTTATATTCAGGTCCATGTTCCTTCTGTCTCAAATACTGGGTTTTGACTAGCCAAAATCTACAATTAAATTTCACATAGTTTAAAAAAAAAGAAATGCAGGCAGTAAACCTTCTCTGTGAAAGCAGTGACATGTCCTCCAGCTGGATGGTGAATATCTACCGCTTAAAAGTCCTTCTGTGCTAAAAGTTCCGGTGATAGTCATAAACTATAGTTGCATTTAATAGGTATTGCACAAACCTGATACTGAAGAAGACTTTTTACAGGTTGGTAATTCTGATGGATCAATTTTCTATGTGAAAATGGATCATTTTAATATAGCATGGAAAAAATTTGCTCATGTTTGAGGTTACCAGTTGTACAGAGGTTTAAAGACTTCAGTTGTTTTCATCACCTGGCTGCTAACTATAGTATGACTAAGTGAAATACTGAAAATAAGACTGCAAATCTAAGATTGTAGCCTAAGAAATAGCTGTTCAACACTGTTCAGTGACAAAGGAGCAATTTTTGCAATCCAGAATGAGAAACTGTCTAACATTGTTAGCTCATAGTGCTTTTTTTTTTTTTTCTTCTTTCCCCCCTGTCATTACACGCAGGATTTGGATACATGCATTTGAAAAAAAAGTCATCTTTAGTCAAGAAACAATCTGTTGGCCAGTGGAAATCCACACCTAACATTGGAGGAGGATGTCCAGAACTGAGAACACTAGCACAGGACTGTGTTGCACAATAAAGTCATCACAAGCAATGCGTTTATTTGAACAACAAAGACCACGTTTTGACTGAAAGGAAGTGGTCAAGGGGCGGAAGAGTGTGTGAAATGTTGCTATTCGAACATTGAGTTTCTCTACGAAGCAGTGTCCCAGGATGTATCACCCCGTGGTTAAGACCTCACTCTTATTTAGCCTTACAATTTTTGTTGAAATTTTAACAACAGAGTTGATAGACAGCCAAAGCAGTAGCACATTTCATGGCACATGATCTACTTCAGGTTTACTCAATCATTTCTCTACCTTGCGGTGCCTAAGGCGTGTGGAAGGTATGTCTCGCTGTGGTTTCAGAAGTAGTCACAGAAATGTGGCCAAGCAGTTTAAAAGTTGAACTAATAATATCTTCTTGGTTTTCAAGGCATATACTTGATTCAATATCTATAAGTTCTTTCTTCTGTTCTGAGATCAGAAGCTTTTAGACACAAAACAGTTTAAAAGTGGCCACATCAGCAGATAACGTGAGTGGGAGCTCATTCCCTAGCAAACACGACATCATCTTGAGGCAGCTAAGAGCCCAGTATCCCATCCTGGTGCAGTCAAGAGGCTGCTGTGGGAAGAGGCAGATTTTATGATATGGAGCTGATTCTTATCCCTGTCACTTCCAAGAAAATCCTGTTGTTCTGTCAGTTTTAGTAGCATGCACTGTAGTGCAGATCAGCACAGAACTGAGGGATTCTTCTCTTGGGCTCGCACCTTCCATGTTGAGTGTTTTCATAAAGATTTATAGAAAGCAACTTCCATCAGGTTCTTCTAAACAATTTGAGGAGGAAAGCTTTTCCCCCACAGCAAAAAAGTATAGCAACTGTTTTGGAGAATAAAAGCTTTCTTCACCTCTCACTCCCCATACATGCAGCCCGGGTAAGCACCAGCATGGATACTAGGTACTGTTCTCTTAGCATTGTTTCTGTTCTTATTAATCACCCAGGCTCATGATACTACACTCTCAGTGCAGCTTTAAATCTATCCTTTTCTTCCCCAAGGATCTCGGCAAAGGCATGTTTAGGAAATAACCACCAGTTGTTATTTGTCAGGCTCTTAGGAAGGCAATACTCAATACTTTTTCTCCTCCCAGGTTCCCAATGAAATAATTTGCTTTATGTTCATTTGCTGAATTACAGTTAATTGCACCAAATCAGACACTTCTAACAGCTTCACTTTTCTTGGGATAATAGTCTTCTAAAAAGCGACTTTTTCTGGCTTGGAACATGAAACTGTGTTGAAACAGAAAATTGGGTGGCTTTTGAGATAATGCTGAATCCTCTTTCGCATTAGAGTTTCTGCTTAGAGCATTTCTTAGCCTTCTTACCGTTCCTCCCTATTCCTCTTTTAAGACTGTATTGCAACTTATCAATTTTATTCCCTTAGCCTTTGGGATTTTTTATGTTTAAAAGTAATCTTTAACATTAGTGACTTTTTACAATTTATAGATCCATGTGACATGTTAGTTTCCACATTTGTCGTAATGTGGCCTAGAAGAGATTTAAGTTTGGTTGATTCATTTAGACTATTTTGTCTCGAGTATTGGAAGCCTCCTGTTCAGTAGGATTTCAGCACTATTTCCTTGTGCTTCAAACCTTCTCATTGGGATTTGGAACCAGATTTTGGTACTACGTTTACTGATAGTGAATGCTGTGGGCTGTACCTCGGGAGGCAGGTATTTCCCACATTAAAAACTACTAAGAGCACTGGCTCCCTGTGTTTCAGGTGATGTGAGCTTCAGTTTATTCCTGACTACTCTGGCAGAAAGCCTGAGACCTGTCGGAGTAGTCTGAGCCAGTTTAATGCACTGATCCTGCAAGCTCCTTACAAAGACCTTCCAGCTTTGAGTATCTCTTATGTGGTACAGGTGCCCCTGTTTCTTCAGTTTCTTAGCTTTTAGCAGGCAGTAAGTGGGCTTATTAACTCTTCCTCCTTCGTATTTTAATGTAGATCTAATGTCTGATTGAGGACAAATGGGGAAATGGGGAGATTCTTTCAGTAAGTTATTGACAAAAGTCTTCAACCACAGCAGCACATGTCTTAAAACAAAGAGTGCAAAACATCGAGTATGTAGGGGAAAAGAACACCACTGCAGTGATAAAGTGCACAAATATCGACCAACCTGGTAGCCTTATTTGCTGCAAGGAGTAAGACGAGGGATTATCCACTGAAAAAGCTGGTATGCTTCAGATAAGCACTTTTCTTGCAGTCTGCTTACAAGGTGAGCCATCACCTAACAAAGCTTATAATATACCTCTATAATTGGGAGTACAATCCAAAAAGAAAGAAAGATACAGGAGGTTGAGGAAATCCTGTTCTTGCAACGTAGGCATCCAAGGACTGGTTTCTGTGTGCGGAATGACTGAGCAGGCTTGGACTCTTCAGCTTTCAACAGAGGGGACTTAGTGGGAGGACAGCACAAATAAACAAAATAAGGAGCAGCATGGAGAGAATGAACAGGAATGTGCTTCTGTTGTTTTATCTAATACAAAATCTAGGGCTCTCAGATGATGTGAGGAAGAACCAGGGTCAACATGAACACAGGGAGATGGTTTCTTCACCCCAATATGAAATTGTTGTATGAAACTCCTTGCCAAAGCATGTTGTGGATTTTGAAAAGTTTATATGGGTCCAAAAGGGGAACAGAGACAGAGGACTTCTCTTTAGACCATGGCTGAAGCAACTTTCTATCCTCCCCATTAACTCCCAGTGAAAAATGGAGGTCACTTTGCACCCCTGTCAGGGAAGCAAGCTGTAGCGTAAAAGTTTGCTATTTTCATCATATAGACTTACCTAACGTAGCACATATACTAGCATACATCAGATGTTTACTGATTACTGCAACGTAACCTATTGTCAAACATTTTACTCTTGTGAAATGCCCTAAAAGAGGGAATGATTTTATTTGCTACTCAGATCCATTTGCAAAAGACATGTAATGCTGAGCCTCAAAAATTGCCTTCTTCATAAAACGCAAAGCTGACAGATGCAGGTTTTGTGGCTTTAAATTAAAAAACCTTGTAAAGATATATATATATATATATAAATAAAAGAGAATGCAATGCTCTAAAACAAAAGCAAATAAAAATTCAATGGGCCTTCATATACCAGTTTTTGTACTCAGAAAGCGAGGTTTAATAAAATTCTTTAATTTTATGGCAGAAGACATGTCAAGTGCAGTTTACATTTCTCAGCCAATAATCATATTTTCTTGCAAGTGGCTGATACACTTATTTTTTAGAGACAGACACAACAAATAATAAGGGTTTTTATTTGAGAGGAGAAACAAGCATTTTTATCAAGATGAAAGGGGTATAATAAATTTATGAGACCTCACATACAGCTATAATATAATAAATTAGGAGGATTAATGGAATTGCGGGCTACAGTAACCCTCACTAGTAGAATGCCTATTTTATGGAGCTTGATAATATAGTTTATCATTGACTCCATGGGAATTCCCACAATATATTAGCTGTGGTGTAACAATAAAGCACACACAGTAAGAGGCATGTCTCTTTTGACACACATTCTCTTCCCACACTTATTTTACCAGGGAAACAACTCCGGTGCAGTTTAATTAAACTGCACCGCAATGAATTAGTCCAGGTCTTAGCCCCCTGACAGTGAGGAGCCTGGCATTACCACAGGGGGCTGTTCCTCTGTGACACCAGAGACTGCAGAAAACCTGGGAAAAAAAGGGTAGGGTCTCTCAAGTGACACTGTCACTGTGCAAGGCCTTAGCTGTCAATCACAGGATCTGAAAAAAGCTCAGACCCCTTTGCATTCAACTTTATCTGCCTACATTCGTTCACTTTGATCTGACCTTTAGGAGGAGATCAGAAAGTGATGCGGAGAGGCATTTAGAAGACCTCCCCATTTATGAAGAAGGAAGACTTCGGTGGCAGACAAAACCCCACGTCGGTGGATGTTCAGCTGACAAGACCTTAAATTGTCTGCATGATTTTTAAAGTTTTCAGGAACAGGAATGAACCAAAATCAGGATTGCAGAGAAAACCATTTGTTGGTAAGGGGAGGTGGCGCAGGCCAGTGTCAAAATCTGAATGCAAGTGGAAACGTTTCGGTTACAAGAACAGATGGGAATCACAGCGCCGCAGCCTGCGGGATTCCTTGGTGTTACACAGGCCATTGGACTGCCTGACTTTGTTTGTATTTCTCTGAAAGAGAACATACCTCTCTAGAAAAAAAAAATAAAATTCCCTCTGTATGTATACATCACCAGGAACAGGAAGGTCACAGAATCACAGAATCACAGAATGTTCGGGGTTGGAAGGGACCTCTGTGGGTCATCTAATCCAACCCCCCGCCCAAGCAGGGTCACCTACAGCAGGCTGCACAGGACCTTGTCCAGGTGGGTCTTGAATATCTCCAGAGAAGGAGACTCCACAACCTCCCTGGGCAGCCTGTTCCAGTGTTCCATCACCCTCAGAGGGAAAAAGTTCTTCCTCATGTTCAGATGGAACTTCCTATGCTTCAATTTGGGCCCGTTGCTCCTTGTCTTGTCACTGGGCACCACTGAAAAGAGCTTGGCCCCGTCCTCCTGACACCCACTCTTGAGATATTTATAAGCATTTATAAGGTCCTCTCTCAGCCTTCTCTTCTTCAGGCTGAACAAGCCCAGCTCCCTCAGCCTTTCCTCATGGGAGAGATGTTCCAGTACCCTCACCATCCTCGTAGCCCTCCGCTGGACTCTCTCCAGTACCTCCTCATCTTTCTTGAACTGGGGAGCCCAGAACTGGACACAGTACTCCAGATGGGGCCTCACTGTGTGACTGGTCAATTACTATCCCATTTTAAAAAGGGACACATAATTCTGTGGATGAGTTTACCCAAGTTACACTTGTTATATGATGCCATTGGATGGTATAATGGCTTAAGTTAAATCAACCGAAGAGCGATCTGCTACCAAATATCTGTTCACCTGGAGGCACTCAAAGAGCGTGATCAAGTCACCTTAACTGGAATACACGGACATCTTCGGTCTCCTAATAAATGATATTTTCCACTCCTTTAATCAATACTTTATATCTTGTATCTGTCAATAGTACATTGAAATGATCATAAGGTGATATACTCTTCTAAGAAAAGAAATTGATAATGATTTTTAAAACAAAAAATTGAATTGTGTAATTCTCATGATCTTGGAGGAGTGTTTAATACAGACAACAGTATTTCCCTAGAGCTAAATTTTGGAAAGTAGAGAAAGATAATTGTCAATAAAACAGCAAAAAAGTTGTCCATTATTTATAGATACGCCTGTATGGAACCTTTTATAAATTCATGAGACTATTTAGGAGTAGAAAACCAGAATTTAATATTTTAAACAAGCATTTTTAGTTAGAATACCTTGCCAGACTCAGCTTAACACTTTTTTGAACGTACATACCACGCCACAGAGGAATTCATTAGACAATGGCAATTAGATCTCTAATCATTTGGCACTGCTGGAATTACTGCACTTTTTAAATGCCAGACATGGTACCTTAGTGATTGGTTCATCCTGTTGCTGCATCTCCGTCGGCTACCGAGCCTGAGAAATGACAGTCACATTAGATGTCATGTAAAGCGTCTGACCTTGCTCTCCCAGCACTTGATCTTTGCTCTTCAAGCGGACATTTATCACTGTCCTGCAGAAACAGGACTCAGGTGGTTCAGATTCACCACTGGTTTTCATGCTATAAAGGCATTATAGCATTCCCTTAACTTTGTCCTTCTAATGCAGGAGAGGTGGAAATACAATTTCGCTACCAGCTGGCCAGGTGCATTTACTCAGTGGAACCAGAGAGGAGCAGGTTCCTGTGGGTCAAAAGACTAGAAAGAAGAGGTGTTTGGTCTTAGAGGACATACTTCTCAACTCCTACAAATTCCTGATGCTCGTAACTGCTTTGCTAGTAGAGTCAAAGATTTTTATTAATCAGTTTTCACTGCTTTGTTCTTTTTATGACACAGGGAATGCAGAGGTCAGAGATTTTCAAGTGGAATAAACATAGCAGGTAACAGCAGCCATAGCTGCAAAACAATGGTCCCTCAGCTTCAAAAGAAACAGAAAATCCCATCTGCAACTAGTAAACTTTCCATTACATTTATCTGAATATTGAAAATTACTGCTGTGACTGCAGTTATCTTCTCAGATCTGCACGTGAGGTTTCAGGAGGACTTCAGTTCGGTGCCTGTCAAGAATTTGGCCCAGTGTGCTTCTCCCCAAAAGGATCCAGTAGAACGGTCCTTTCTTAATGCTAAAGTCTCATGAGAAAGCTGGTTAGGACTTTCTTAGATACTGGTGTTTCAATTTACAGGTTTCTCTGTGTAGCAGAGATGGGTGAATGCAAACCGTGGGTCTGAAAGTCGCGGTTGACCCCCATCTCTGTGAATGAGCTGACTGACTGTCCCAAACAGTGGGGAAAGTTTGCATCCAATTTTGACTGCAAGTTTGGGGCATAGCTCTTCTTTTCACATACAAAGGGATAAATCTGCAACTGAAATAGCTGTTGAAAATAAGGTCTGCAAAATTGGGTTGATTTCACTTCTAGGCATGGTATTTTTTTTCAGGGACTTTACCTGGGATTCTCCGTCATCAGTGCTACTCACACATGGCTTCTCTGAAGGCAGACAAGGAGAGTGGCATTTACAGGCATCATCGTGTCTGACTACTCGCTCTTATTTTAATGTTGTCAAGGCCAGAACTTTTATTCCATCCTTTAATCTCATTTTTCCTCAGTAGCTAAACAAAATTTGCTGTGGTTACAGAAAAATAGAGAGAGAGGTAACAGAATATAAAGTGGCTGGGAATTTACTGTAAAACTCAAACTGTTCAGAGTTTTGCTTCTAACACCTGTTTTTACCTGCCTTTCAATTTTTTAAAAAATACTTACATACTAACTGACAGAATTACTGTTCAGGAACAGGGTAGAGTTTGCCGGGAAATCCTAACTTGTTAGCGTTTTTTATTTAACTTTTCGGGAGAGACATGAGAATATTTCCACTAGTTTCGCCCCCCTCCATCTCCCAGCTGGTGAGAGCTGTCACCCAAAGGTGACAGTCTTTCAGGCCAAGGCTGGGATCTTTACTGGTTTTGTTCAAAACTGACTCTGTAAGGTTAGGTGGTAAAATGAAAACGTGCCAGTCTGCAGAACAACTAAAAAACTCGGAATTTCCATGAAGTCTTAAAAACTGTTTTGCTGAGATCCTTATCTTATATTATCTTAGATAACTTCTAAATCTCAACTAGACAACTAAAGATGGGTTTAATAATAAAATATTAGAATGTGGAGGGTTTGATTTAAGGGATTATATGATAGTAAATTAATAAATTATTAGAATTTCCATTCTGATTATAATTTTTAAATGTTGTCTATAATCGCAGTGCGGTTAGAACTGTAAACCACAAATCAGCAAATAAACTCACACTCCGGCACGTTGCCTTACTGTGGGAATAGATGTACATTTTGACTTCTGCGAGAGGCAGGGCAGACTCCATCCAAGTATGCATGAACAAAGGCAATGCTATTTCGTCTCGTGATTCACCACGATCGTTGTCAGCTACAACCTAGCTGCGGGTTCTTCATTACTGCTGCCAAGTCAAAAGAGGTATGGTACCTTTCTCCTATGCTGAGCTGCAAAAATGAAGGTTAAAATACCAACCTTGTAACTACAAAATGTACACATTTGATTTAGGAGCTGTTAAGAGAGCTTATACGATGCTGGACTTTTCTTACTGCAACATTTCTTGCCACTGTGGGCACGCCGATGGGATAATCGGTTCTAGCGTGAGTTATGCACCCGGTGCCAAAGGTGAGAGTGGGAGTCAAGGTCAATGATGTGACACTGGTGTCCACGGCAAAGGGGACTTTGGTGATTCTCCATTCTCACTGAGCGAAGGAGCACTATTTTCTGTTGGAAACCCTTTACTTTCTCATTTCACCTCTGACTAGATCTAGTTTCTTCCTTAAAAACTTTACTAATCATTTCTGTGATCTGAAATTGTAGAATAAATACACTGGCATGTCTGATCATGTAGTTTTCATTAATAGAATATTATTTTAGCAACACAAGGGTAGAGTAAACCTAGAATTCTATGTGAAAGGGTTAAAACCATCTATCTTTTATGCTGTAGCTTTCACAATAATGCAACTTTTACTGCAAATGCAATCCATAATTTTCTGTGAAATGAAGTAATATTTGGGACTCTCTCACTGCATTTTGCATGGATGAAGTCTTGCTGTGCCTGAACACACTAGGCAATGTCTGAAATTCACAGCTGTAGGTTTCGTTGTTTTTTTTTTAACCACTGCTTTCCTGGGTAGCGGGTGTTTTAGGAGGATGTAGAACTAAATCTATTCAAAGCAAGCTGTGCTAATACAATGCCTAATGCCTGAGGACTTTGCAGAGCTGCGATTGAATTTGAAGGCCATGTTGATTCTCTGTACCTGAGCTTGAGACTAAACGTAGTTGCTGTTCACTAGCTGGGCCTCCTGCAGAGGATCTTGACATCAAAGAGACAAACTAGCTAAGTCATAATTAGCCCCAAGCTTGTTTGGTGTAAATTGTAAACAATATATCAAGTTGACTAATTGTAATGAGTCTAACTACCAGACACTGAACCTTAGGGATTGGCGTGCCTTGTCGCCACATTAGCTCTCGATACGGCATCTGAGAAGAGTGGTGCACAGTCTGTGCACCAGGAATCCCAGCACTTGAACCCAGCGCTGCTCGGGGACATCCATCAATGTCTGCAGCAGGCAGGAGTCAGGTGCCCCTGATTCTCCGGGGTTTGCGCAAACAGAGTAACTCAGCTGCAGGATTTCTCACATTCATCTGCGCAATTTAGGAGACTCTCTCCGAGGTAAAAAGGTTGAAAGCCACCAGAAGAATCTTCAAGAAAGTTACAGGCCATTTTCAGTGATCCAAGCTGTCTTCTAAAACACATAATTTGACTCAGGGAACAATCAAACCCCTTATTTTGTATTCCATTTCAAAATGTTCAATCACCTAGAAGCTGACATATCTAATCTACGGGAGGCTCACTAAATATTTGTTATTTACTGGGAAGAATTTCCCTGGCAGTGCACAAAAGCAAACAGCACTAAGCTGGGTCACAGAGAGTCAGTGCATGTTAACAAGCAACAAAACCCCTCGCACCAGTAATTTTGCCTGACTGGCGCAGATTCACCGTACACCCACGTCACCATACGCCACTCTTTTTCAAAGTTGCAGGTTCAAAGGCTGTAGCGGGCACGATACAAGAAACGGCACGCTGTTTGTCTATGGGTGTCTGCTCTACCACAGTATCAACACAATACAGGAACAGACCAAAGATTCCTTATGGGAAAAAATTTGGTTAACTCGTAATAACTTTGAATATAGGAAATGCACATGTACATATATCTTAGGTAATGTGTAGTGACATAAAGGAACAAAGATGAATGACTGAAATATATACTTGCAAACCAGCAAGCTCTTATAAGAAAAACATGTCCTTATGCTGTTTGGTGAGCCCTTGGTGAGTTTTCAGCAGCCTACCTCTTCTAGCAAGATATTTCTCTCTATTTATCCTTACTAAGGCAATTTTTCTCTGTTCCTCAACTAAATTTGCTCTTGTAAGTGTATTAGGTACAAAAAAAAAAAGAAAAGTGAAAATACTCTTAGGAGCAAAGAGAGTACATAACTCTTGATACTGACCTATGGTGCAAAGAAGCAAATCACGAAAGCTGCACAAATCTTTCAGAATTCAACTGATGTACACACAGAGGCACGAAATGCTTGAAAGAATTAAGGAAGGGTTCTTTCATTACTCAGCCACAGCTCTGCCCTCTTACTTCACTGGAAAGTGAAAATGTTTATCAGGTTATTTCTGGCTTCTAAGAGCAATAGGAAGAGCTTTTTGTGCCACTCATGCAGAAACAGGTCCTGATTAGACCATCTTAAGCTGCAATTCTGAGTAGATGTTCTCGCAAAGCTGGAGAGAAGCACCCATGAAACACTTCCTCAGTCTCAAAGTGAACGAAAGAAATGCTGTCTTCAGTCTCGCACAGACCAGTCACGAAAGGAGAAGACTTTTTTCTCCCTCCCTTTAAGATGCACTTAGTGCAAGGTTGAAGAAGTTGGAGGCTGCAGCCAGTTGCACACCAGCACAGTGCTGAATCCACTCCTTCCGTCAGAGCTGCCTTAGTCCTGCAGGGTCACAGGGAGGAGTGAGCAGTGCAAATGTATTCCAGCCATCAGTCATCTAGTCAGTTGTTATGCTGAGCCCAGAAGAGAATTGATGAGTTTTACTCAGTGGCTTTTAGTATAGAATCACACTGGGAAAAAGTACGTGCGAGAGTCTTGGATTTCCAGTGTCCTCTTTGACAAGGACCTTACTCTTGCAGTTACTCTTCTGAAGGACAGTGATGTTCGAATTTTACAGGGTGGCTTTTGCAAATTATTTGTTGTGGTTATGTCATTTGTGCAAACTGTATAAAATTATCCTTAGCCTGTAATACCACTTCTAATGAGCATATATTGTCGCTGCTGCTCCCTTTTGACCCTTGATTAATCTGACGGTGTTAATTGTTCATAAACAATGCAGGTGCTCCTGGGTTTCTCCCAGATTTTATTAATGTAAACACTTCAGCTAAAAATTCCTCGTATCACAGTGGCAAGCTTGGGGCTTTGCTGCTTTGTGAGACGGAGGAAGCTACGCATGCCCCAGGCTGTGGACTGACTGGCTTCGGAAGCAAGCGGGGTTTGCAGGCCAATGCGCAAACACCAGAAAAACAAAACAGATGCCGAATTGACGTGTCTCCAGCTGATTTTGTCTGTGTCAGTCTGTGAAATAAAAAACAGTTTCTCCAAAGTGAGATTCACTGTCCCCTGGAATCTGAAACCTGTGCCGACTTTGCTGGTTTATTTTAGCACAAGGGGAAGCACAGAGAGTCTTTGTCATAACGACAAAGGTATAATATTTGCTTGTCACCAAATCCCACCCAAAAAGAGGGCACCAAAGACGTCACACTGTACGTTCCAGTTTGTGACGGCAACGGTGTCCCTGTGGTCCCCAGTATCCCAGAAAAGCTATTCCCCATTTTGAAGGGATTCAAGGTATTAAACAGGGACACAGCTGGCAGCTGGTCAGATGGAAGTTTTCTTCGCTCAGAAGGACATTCAGAGCTGCAGATGTGTAGCTCGTGCCCCAGGCTTAACACGGTCCCAAAGCTTAATCCTATACTGATTTGCAGGAACGTGTTTTGGAATTAGCTACAAATAACCTTGGTGCGCCGCAGGAAGATAAATAACCTTATCACCCCTGTGCCGAGCTGATAAAGGATCAGCTGGGCTCCGCTGGGCACACGCAAGTTGGTGCACTTTGGAATCGCCGTTTAATACCCGCATTATAGAACCTGCTGTTTGCCAACAGGGTGTGCTCCACCGAGGCGAGTCCACGGAAGAGACGCATAAAGCAATTAAGGAGATTGTTATTCGAAAGGGCCGTATCAACTTACCCTTTTTATTGCATTGCTCCCCTCTGGAGAGCTATCACAGGGATCCAGAGAATCGAGCAATAAAACCCCACACCTTCATTAAGCCTGCATAGCCTCAGTTTGTAGCAGCATCATCTCTGGTTAATATTTTTATACCTCAGAAAGCAAGTCAGGTGGTTTCCCCATGGTTAGTGAAGGAAGTTGAAGGAAGAGCTTTCAATTTTGGCCAACCATTATTTTAATCATGCTCAAATAAGATTACGTGATTGACCGAGTTTGCATGAAAAAGGGAATACATCTAAAATACAGGAATGTAGCTGAGTTATGCGGGCTTTTTACAACAGGGCTGGAGGAGCTAGCAGTTGAAGGCAAAAAGAGTTAATTTGTAGCCCATTAACCATATCATCTGAAATCTCTATTATACACAACATAAGACTATCCCGTGCCTCAGCTGCTGTGGGATGGTGGGGATCCAGCCCCTCACTTCTGCCTGAGCCCACATCTTCTCTGACCAGTTGGTCAAGATGAAATCCCTTGCCTCTGGTTAGCTGCCTTGATTTGAACGGCTCTTCCTGTTTTTCTTTTTTAACCTTCGGTAATGTTATTTCAGCAACACAGCTCTTCTACCAAACCTTGAGACGCTCAGACTTCCCTCTGGTTTAAATGGTTTTATTGATGATGTGACTGTTTTAAAGACTGTTACTATGTTTTGGAAGGGGTCACTGCAGGTAAATCTCATTTGCTTTTACCTCTTCAGGGATCACGTTTGCCAGGTTTAGCACTTCGGATATTTTATCTAAAATATTTTGTGCCTTTCTTGTGAAAATGCAAGGAGTGGAGCCGATATACCAGGACTGAATATTTCTGCAGACACGTACAGATCCTAGAGCGTAAATATAGGTACACTGATGTTCATTTCAATCTTGGGCCCGTATTAGGACTTTGAAGTTAAATACAATGATAATGAAACAGTTTGTGAAGTAACTTCAACAGTCAAATGAAGATAAGTGAACCATGTGCAATATTCTTTGTAGTCACTGGAAATAGAACATGCATCAGACATAAGTTTAGGTATCGTGCTGTAGCAGAATGAATCCCAGTATCCATACTTCATAAATGATGATTTAAACATTTTCATAGCTGTATTCTTGTAAAAGTTTCATTTAGCCATGCCTTGAAGTATGCAGTTACTTGGAAAAATACATATATTTTTTAAACAGCCCTGCACTGAGATCTGACTGTGTAACCAGAAAGAAAATAAATGATGGCAACATCATTGTTTCCCTAAGTGCACAAAGGAAGTTTAACTCTGAAGTCATTCTTGTATTAATGCTAAGATCCTGGCTTGAATTTCAGGAGAAGGGAGAAGCAAAAAGTCCCTGACGTTTCTCTCTTGGCCCACTACTAATTTTTAGAAAAAAATTATAATGGTAACTTATGCTTTCTTGTAGCCATTGTTGTAGGAATCTCTGATACAATTCAAACTGATCTCCCAATATCTGAATTTATGTCTCTGTCAAACTGATCTCCCAATATCTGAATTTATGTCTCTGTATCAAGCACAACATTTTGTCACAACCTGTTTTTCTACTCCCTCTTACGGTAAATTAGTTCTTTTTGTCATTTGCTGTTTTCTTGGTCTCGATGGTATATTCTTCAATTTCAAATGAGAACTAAGCCTATCAGCGTGCATTATATCATCAGTATACACTACTGCAGGAAAAAAACACAGCTCAAAGGTCTTTATGAAAAATTCATTCTAAGATGTATAGCTGTGTCAACCAGGTATCAATTAGTGATCATCAAGCAATTAGGAGTGGTGTTTTGGCTGTCAGTGATGTGATCTGTCCAGGGAAGAGCGAATAGTGTTTTTCTAATGAAATATTTTCATGACTGTGCTAATTCCCCCTAGCATTTCTGTGGTTCAGGTGTGGTGCCCACATCTTGATGGCTGTTGGTGAGTCTGTTGTTCTGTTGCCACCACTTACTTGGAAGACTTGTTCCTCTCAACCTCTGTCATATCTGCTCCCAAACCAGTTTACACAATTTCTGTGGGGAAACACCTTTTTATCATTTGGGTTCATCTAAGAACATATTGGATAGCAGGAGTGGCCATATCTAGGTGTCCCAGTTTATAGATTTGCTGCATGGCTGGGTAAGAAATGCCTTGTTAATAGTCATTTACTTTGAACTCACCCTTTACTTATTCCAGAGTATAATGCTAATAAAAATATTTGTTTAAAGCATCATGACTAGCTGATATACTTCCAAATACTCATAAAAGATACAGGTGAAGAAAAACACACCATCTACTTGCATCAAGATTAAATCTGAAATAGGACTTTTTCCCCCCTGACATCCAGTTTAGGTCTCAGATGGATCAGCAAGCTGAGCTGACCCACCTTACACCTCCAAGATCCCAGGGAAACCCTGGTGCCAACAGAGGCAGGAAGCATGTGGCCAGTTTTGAGGCACAGTAATTTCTAACCTACTGGCCCGGCCCTTTATTTGCTTCTGATCTGTTCAACCTGCTACTTCTAGTCAGGTATTTGCTACTGCTCTGTGTAAGAGAAAGATCTGGCACTCCTTTAAATAGATTAAATTTGGGTGTCACTTTTTTGGAGATGCAGAAGTTGTTTTGGCGAAGCAGGTGTCGTCTCTTGCACTTGGCTGGCCAGTTAACACCTCTGACTTGGCAAGAGGTAAAAATATCTCTTGGTTTTCCTGTCTTGCTTCATATTGTTCCATATCATAACATGTAGCTCGTTATTAATCAGACCAGACATCACTTTGTGGTGTCAACTGGTTTGGGGTGATTACTCCCTTAAGCCTTTTCTTCTGGTATTATCGTATCAGTGATATGATCTGCCAAGCAAAGCTTTTGAAGTGGCAGTAAGAGGGGTAGGTTGGTTTTGGTGAGGGGGGGGCTGAAGGAAAATGATAAATAAAATGTATGTTAAAATAAAAATGGATTACTAGTCATATAGGTGTTCAAAAACATAAATTTGTCTAGTCCTGTTCGAAATCTGAATTGATGTCCATACAACAGGACCAAACACAGGATTAAAGTGTAGATGGATCTCAGATCAAAATCTGTGTTATATGCAGCAGGGCTGGGCAATCATCATCAAGAACACCTGGGTAACAAGCAAGGAGGAACAGAGGAGCAGGCTGAATTTGTTCCTCTCTTCTTCCTGAAGGGTAACCAGAAGTCCTGAGTGGATTTGCCATTTTTATCTGACACCTCCTGGATAGCAGCATGTGCTATGCAGCACGCATCCATGGCAAGCCCCAGACACCCGACCTTCACATGTGTGTTAAACTGCGGAAGAGCTGTAACTAGGGCGCGCACGCTGTGCCATCAGTCCGTGCATATACAAAAGCCACTGGGGTGAAATTTGCATTCAGAACAAGAGGCTCGCACTAAGAGGGGCAGCCTGCAAAAACCCAGACAAAAGGCCAAAGTCTTTGTATCCCACCTGGAGAAAATCTCCACGTGGCGACAACAAGTGTGTCTGGGAAATACGGACGGTCCTACTCTTGCTACTGTTCAGGAAAGCATTTCTGTGACCCCTTAGGGATAGACTGTGCCTAAAAAGATGCTGCTATCTTCAGTTAAATGTCTGCTTCTACTGATAGATTACAGCTAGGGTGCTGCAGCTTCAGGGACTGAAGCTAATGAGACTGATGTCTCTGATCATCCTGTGGAGCTTGGTTTTCTAGTTACGATGCAAACTGCACTGGCTCAAACAAGCTTTTTGGAAATTGTTTTCCCTAGAGAATGGATTTTAAGATGTAAAAAAATAAGGAAGAGCAGGTAGTCTTTGCTACATGATCAATATATAACTTTCTAACATTAAATTACCCAAACAAAATAAAATTAATCTGGGTCCTTGATCTGTTCGGAACAGAGAAAAGAGAGCGCAAGAGAATGAAACATTTTTTTCCATACGAACACATCATAACTATCAGAAGCATTCAGGCAGCAAGATCATAAGTAGCATATACAACCACATAATAACCTAGAAAAATAAACAAAGGTGGATAACATCCTGTTTCATTTATGATGTACTCTGTGGTAGCAGAGTGGCATTTTCTTTAGTTTGAGTCCCAGCAGAACAAATAGGTATCCTATTTGCACATCATTTAATGAGATAGAGATTGTAAGAATGTGGCATGCAGAGGTAGTCACCTCTTCTCAAGTGCTTTGGTTTGCATGTGGAAATAGTGGCAGGTGCTTGTGTGTTCTCTTACTTACTAGAACTTGTTTGTGACTATGTGTGTGAGAGCAGGTATGCTTTACTAGGAGCTCTTGCCAAATCGTGACTTTGATTCTCTGAGAAAGTATTAAGAATAGGCTGGCATTTACTATGCCAGACAAACAGAGATAAGCATCACTAAGTTACCAAAAAGTCAGAGAAAGCGCATAAAATCATCACAGATCCGACCATTTTCCAATCACAAACTGAGGGAACAATTTTCTGTTAAATGTGCTTAACTGTAAGAGTTACAGGCACCGAGTTTTCACTGTGGCATTTTTACCTGCTGTGAAACTTTAACCTCCAAATCCATAGCAAAAAATACCCTTCCTTTTCTCCTTTCCCACTTAAAAAGAAACAAAACACATAGGTTTTAAGGACAATGTTTTTAAGTATCTACTTAAAATCAATACTCACAAATATTTATACTCGGTCTCAACCTTTTAAATACTGACTTTTACTGCAGATTGAGGAAATCCAAATGAAAGTTCCTCCACTTGTCACTATTAATAAAAGTTACATTTTCACAGCTCTGTAAACAAAACACAAAAAGGATTTACAAACTTTGCCAAATGAAAATTCAAATAATTTGTGCATTTAACTACCCTAGTTTGATTCTGAGCTCTCTTTCCTAAGTATATGTTAGATTGTGTTCCCCAAATGTATTCAGCCATGTGATATGTAGTACCAGCTCATTCATATCAGATGAAGTGTGACTGGAAATAAAGCTGGATCTTTTTAAGAAGACACAGTCCTTTGCTCCGTATTTCCAAGCCAAAATAGCCAAGTTCATTGAATTTTTGCCTACATTTCATTACTGTTTTTCTTCCTTCTAAGTGAAGACTAATGTAAAGACAATTGCTAAAGAAGCGGCAATCATAATACCCTATACTAACTAAATTCAGACTTACGGCTACTCACAGGAGAAATACATGACAGATCCATTGTTCTGGATTAGCAGGATATTGTCCCAGTATATGAACACATGCAAACTTTGAAGGCTTTGAATATTTAAGGCAAGACACTAGTGGCTCATCCCAGTGGGAACCACAGAAAAGGGGAACCTGATTAAATTTAATGTCATTGTCACTTTTTTTTCCATTGCTAAGAATTATATAGGTAGCCATAGCTACCACACTGTTCAGACACCATGACCACAATATTCTCCCTCAGAGGTTGGCGTCAAGGGCTGAATTATTCACTCCAAGAATGTGATTCATTACTAGACGCGATTCTCGCAGATTAAAAGATTCGTCAGTATATAAAATACATGTACATATTCCAACAGCTTATTTTAAAGTCATTGTTATGCCCTCGCTAACCTTAAAAGACACTGATTTTTATTAGTATATTTGAAGTTTGGAACACATCTGCCCCTGTCCCATTCAGAAAGCTCTGAAGTAACTGAGCAGCTTTTTACTGTTCACCGTACAACAAATTATGAAGTTGAAAACTAATGGAGGAATATGTACGAGGTTACTTATAGACCCTGCAATTAAAATAGGAAAATTTTTAAACTAGTTTCTTAGAAATCTTTGCCTGCTTGAACTGTTGCCTTATCTATTGTTTATTCTGTTAAATGAAACCTCAAATAAATATTCTGCTCAACTGTGGAAAGCGCATAACTGTTTCTCCACTGCTGTTTCTGCTGCTGACTCCCATCTTCCCCAGAGCTGCCTCACAGTGCTATTCCTAAGTTGGATAGACTAATTAGACTCATTTCCATCCCAAATAACTTCTGTGAGCATGCCTCATTTACCACTCACTGAGATACATGAATAAAGAAATGTCTTTATCTACGAGGATCTGCCCCGTGTAAAACGGCTGGTACCTCTAACGTGTTTAGAGAATAACTTTTTCTGCCGTATGTGATACCAGTAGCCAGTTTTATCGATTTTCCTTTTTACTCACAAGGAAAATCAAGTTCTAAACTAAATCTCCAGCTCACAGTGCTGACAAATCTTAATACCACAGCAATCCTTTCCTGTACGCCGATCACTCTGACTCCATACCGCAGAGTTTTGCTGGGTTTCGGGATATGACAATGACGAGCATGAGACAGGCTGGACCATTAACATTTATGCAACTTGATCTCAACAGGGAAGCTGATGACAGGCAAAGTGGCAGAGAGCCCTATTCTATCTCCCCTAATTGTTTCCAGTGTGTAGTGTATGGCAGGATTATCGGGAAGACCTGGTAGGTGAGCAGAGAACTGCTTTGTTTCGAGTGATTTTCTCAAAACCTTCAAGCGCCTGGATCTCTGCTCGGAGTCTGGGGGAGCTGCGCAGGATATTCTCATTTGCAGAGACTCAAACCACAAAGCTACACAGGGCCTGCAGAACCAGAGGCAAAATCTGAGAACTGAGAGGAGAAATACAGATACAATACCAAATACTCATAAACCGGAAAGTTCATTTTCATGAATGAATGAAAGATGTTTCTTTTTTTTAAATTAAGCTAAAGAAAAGGTGTTCGTTGCCAAGTGGCAATTTGTATTATGTTACCCTAGACAGAAGAAAGCAGTTATTATTTTCCAGTAGTGATGTTTCTCAAATTAATTCGTCTGTTTTGTTTTCCAGAAAGATTTCATATCTGTTACTTTATTTTGAATACAAAAAAGGGCATTCTGAGTAATACAGGTTTGTATTTTTGAGCAGTTAATGCTCCAGGTTAGTAATAGGTGATTTAACTACTGTAGCTTCTAACTTGAGAGAGGCCCTTGCTCAGATCAGGTATTTTCTTCTCCTGCAAGGAGCCCTGTGAAATTCAGGTGCCTGCTCACAACAAACAACTACTGAGCTGAACTAACAATGAGGGAATCAGACCACAGGACCCTCCAATTAATCAGGCAGTTGAGCTCTCTAGTCTGTTCAGAAATTGTAGCCCGCGTGGCACCTGATCACCACACCGTTTCTTTAGAGGTAACTCAAATGCCAACAGCAAAGCTTGAACTTGTGCCAGCGTGAGGGAGTACCACCACAAGCGGCTGCGACCTCCTGGAGAGGCCTGGGGTCCTGGTGTGCCCCCAGGCTGCTGCTCCAGCTGGTCCATCATGTGAGATGGAGCGTGCCCTGCCCCAGGCACTGCTGGGGGTGGGAGAGCTACTGGCCCGTCATCCCCTGCTCCCCCCGCACAGAGCGATGCTTGTGCTCTGGAAGCCTCTCTCAACTACAGAAGTGAGATAATCGGAGAGCAAATATTGCCCCAATGCAGTTTTAGGTCAATATTTTGAGCTGCTGCCTGGCCTATTTGATGACAGCCAGAGGTTGGAGGTCACCTACCTGTCGACAACGGCACCAGGAGCGTGGGAGGCAGGGTCAGCAATCTTCCTTGCCACTGTTCAGCTAGGTTTGTTTGCTGATTGAGCATGTCAGTCACAAAACTCATCCGGTTCTCTTCACTGGGAGCTTTCTGCTGAGACAGAAACCCTCCATTTCTTCCGATGGGTAACTCCTATTTTTAATCCTTCTGAAAAGTGTTTTCCCTCTCTCAGAAATTTCTAGGAGATACCAGGGATAAATCCGGAGGTTCAGGCCATTGAACCTGAACGGGATCAGGATTTGGTGCTAAACCCTAGATCTTGTGTCCACCCCATCGGTGAGCGAGCGAGCACCGAGGCCGTCTGTGTAACGCGTGGCGAAGCCGGCGTGGCGGCTCCGCTCCGTAAAGGAAGTCTGGCATCTAGTGGACATTTAGCTGTTGCATCTCTCCTACTTTTTTGGTTAGTGGAGCTGAGGGCTACCCATACACCACCCCAGAACTGGTCTTGACCCGAAGTTCGCGTGCCTGACTGCAACTGTAGTGAGCTTTAGTCCTAATTGAGGTTGTAAAGTCGTGCTAACTCTCCGATCTGACCAGGTGCCACTTCAAAAGGCGCAGCTGAGCTGGAATTTAAACAGCTCCTGGGCGGAACCTGCTTTTCTGCCATACATGCTGTTTTCTGGGGGTTTCCCCCCACAATGAACGTAAAGCTGCGGAAAAAGCAGTGTCAGAACATACATGAGGAAATCGTCCTGAATGCTTGCTCAGAATGAGAGATACAAGATACAACATCTGTAAAAGGTACTACAGGAAGAACTCCCATTATCGTCATTAAATGTTAAACTAAATTTCTGTTAGTTGTTCCAACAAGATGCAAACCCTGCTAAATTTCTTCTTTCCTTACATTCCGAATTTAACGTGAGTGCAGAGAGTACCTCTCTTTGAGTATCAAGTCAACATTTAAATGATTTATGTTTTATTTTCCTTTCTTCACATCCTCATTCAAAGTGTGTTAGAGGCCAAGGTGTAAGTATGTCTTATGCTGTATAGTTGCTTTGAATAGATCTGTTCCTTTCACTTAGAGCAGCATTTTTCTGTACTTACTCATGCTAAATCATATCTTACTATGCACTTAGTCCTATTAAGAACTGTAGGATTAATTTAGAAATAAGGTAATATACAACATTAACAGAAGGAGAGAACCTGATCCACATAATTATTAAATTACTTTATATTTATGAATTTAGATTTTATTACGTGGGGGATTTACAGTATTTTATAAAAGAAAAATTTTAATGCATCATTTTCTCAGAACAAATTCAGTATCACTACTATTACAGTTGACGGATCTAAGTCTCTGAAAAGCGTTAGCAGTTGAAAAAGGTGAGTCCTTAAATGGATTTTGTTGAGTGCGTTACAAATCCCAGTGGCAGTTTTCTCCCTCTGGTGGCCACGAGAATGAGCCTGCTTTGCTTTCTAAATCAGCAGCGTCCCTGATCCCCCTCTCCCTGCTTAGGCGCTTGACGACCAGATTTCTGCAAGAAATAAAAACTGTCAGTGGGCCAAAATTTAGCGAAGAAGTCATTCTTCGCTACAGATAACAGTGGCAAGACATTTCTCCAGACTGGCACTCAAGATATCAATGCAGCAGTAATGAAGTGCTTGACATCCGGATGATGGAGCTTCACTTGCTCTGGTGGAGAATTCTGCTGTGATTAGATTGTTTGACCAAATAGCCATAGAAAAGACAAAGACCTCAGAATATGCATTTTATTGTTCTTAGTATTTTTAAAGGAGAGAATGTACTTCAACTTCATTTGTTTATAAAGTTAAGACAGAAGTGACAGAAAAGTTAATGACTTCACGAGTATTTGAAAACTGAGTTGTCAGCAGAGCAGTGAGTTAGAAAATAAGGCACTACGGTATTTGCTAGGGAATACTTAGCAAATATCCTCTTGGCTTTTGCAATGCAGTCAATACAATGTGTTTGTTTGTGTTAAATGTGCTGTGCCAATTAAGAGGCACATTTGTTTTCATCCCAAAAGGTTTAGTCTGCTTTAATTGAAAATCTTTGCAAAGCCTTAAATGTGAAGCATGTCTTCAGAAACACTTCTTAAATATTCCCCTTGCTCTGCCCTCCAAAAAGAAGTGAATATAAAGACTCAGAAATAGAAAAAACTCTGGAGATTAATTCCGCATGGTTCCGAGCTCCTTTTGCGCTGCTTCTCACAGTGGAAAAGGGACCTTCTATAAACACGCGGTACAGGAGAGAGCATTGTCTTTACACGGGGTCGTGCCCGTTAGTCGACAGGTGCTTTGTGGACTGCTGTGTCAGCTGGATTTCCCCACCTCTGGGGCTGGAGATGCATTAGCTGGATGACCTCTGCGCTCCAGCTCTTGGCTTTGCTGGGATTGCAGGAGGAGAAGGAAAGTCACCCTGCTTCAGGGGTGGCCATGGTTGTCTGTCTGTCTGTCGTTCTGATGTTCATCACAAAGTGTGGTTGGCAGCAGGCATAAGAACTCTCGTCAGCCCCAGCCCTTAGCAGCCCAGCGAATATCTGACCTCAGGAACAGCTGCAATTACTGTGAGGGGCTATGAACTCTGCCTGCAAACCCACGGCCTGTCTTTCCTTTTGTCCCGACGTTACAAAGAGACAGAGACCGTGGAGGGAGGAGGAGGCAGGTAGCTAGAGGCAGTAGTATCTGTCTCTAGGAGCTGCAGTTCAGTTGAGAACCAGAGTCCTTATTCAGCATTTGCCTTTTCCCTCTTTTTGTTCTTACTTCAAAAGCAGGAACTGGAAATCTGGGAGCTTGATACATCCCAAATGGCCTAATTACAACCCATATTGTAAATAGCCTCAAACATTGTTTTTTCTCATTTGACATATAAACATATTGACCAAAGAAAACTGTAATGTATTAAAATCAACTGCAGAAGCTTGTTCATGTGATATTGTTGTCTCACATGGTAAAAAATAAAAAGCTAAACTAAGGAAAGCCTCCATGAGGTCTACATGATTTTCCATTGCCCTGTGTTGCTCTTGTTAAAATCAGGTGCAAGAAGGCAGATTAAGAAGCTGGGAAAAGCATACTATTGAGACAGAGGAAAAGAGAGAAAGTATCATTAAAAAACTGTAGCTGGAAGGGGCTGCAGGAGATCATCCAGTCCTGTCTCTGCCGAAGGCAGGATCAACTATACCTATGTCTGCTTTGACAGATGTTTGCCTAACTCCTTCTTAAAAGTTTCTAATGATGATGAATTCACAACTTCTCCAGATGTTATACACCAGCGTTTAATTATCTCTATCATTTGAAATAATTTCTTAAGCCTAATGCAATCACTACTCATTCTGGTTTTCATGAAACTAGGGGACAGATGTTTCTTTACCTCTTGCAGTATCTTTCTGCGTACTTGCAGACATATTCTCTGCTTTATATTCAGTACATCCTGTTTATTTAATCTTTCTTTAAAGGCCATGATCTAGAGAAATGAGAATAAACAGAGGTCTTTTCTGAACTGTCTCTAATTCAGCCACAACAAAAACAGCCGTATGACCCAGACTATGTCTCAAACTGGACACAGTGCTCTTGCCTTACTGGGCACTGGGTAGCACAGGTCTACTCAAATAAAACAGCAGTCTTGGGAATGTACTCGTTATCATACACCCAAACATGTCGTTTCCATTTTTCATAGTGGCTTTGCATGGCAAGGCTTTGGTAGCAGGGGGGCTATAGAGGTGGCTGCTGTCAGAAGCTGCCAGAAGCTTCTCCTGTGTCCAATAGAGCCAATGCCAGCCGGCTCCAAGAGAGACCCGCCACTGGCCAAGGCCGAGCCCATCGGGAGTGAAGTTGAGCCCAGGACGAAGGGAGGGGTGGGGGGAAGGTGTTTTAAGATTTAGATTTTATTTCTCATTACCCTACTCTGATAGCTTGTCACAAACAAATCCATGCTGGAGCAGGGGCAGAGTGTGAGGAGTCCTCCCCCTGAGGAGGAAGGGGCGGCAGAGACAGCGTGTGATGAACTGACTGCAGCCCCCATTCCCCGTCCCCCTGCACCGCTCGGGGGGAAGAGGTGGGGAAATAGGAGTGAAGTTGAGGCCAGGAAGAAGGGAGGGGTGGGGGAAGGTGTTTTAAGATTTGATTTTATTTCTCATTATCATGGTCTGATTTGATTGGTGATAAATTAAACTAATTTCCCCAAGTTGAGTCTGTTTTGCCCGTCACGATAACTGGTGAGTGACCTCTCCCCGTCCTTATCTCGACCCAGGAGCTTTTTGTTACATTCTTCTCCCCTGTCCAGCTGAGGAGGGGAGTGATAGACTGGCTTTGGTGGGCACCTGGCCTCCAACCAGGCTAAACCATGACACGCGGCCTGCTGCCACTCCCAGATCTGCTTCTGCAGAATGTTTACATAGGCTTTTTTTTTCCCCTCATCTGTAACTGTGCTGCTGTTTTGGGTTTTTTTTGTCCTGTGTGGAACCTGCACTTTTTGTTGTTGTATAGCATGTGATTTTTTTCAAACAATTTCTTCACTTTGGAAGATCACTTTGAACTTTTAGTCTTGACCTCCAGCACACTTACAGTCCTGTCTCAGTTTGGTGTCATCTTCACATTTGGTATGTGCAGGGTACATCTCTTGACCTGGGCTGTAAATGCCAGGGCTGGACAGAAGCCATGTGAACACACCCCCTCTGATACATTCTTCTACACTGACCATTCACTGTCAGGCCAGTAACCAATTCTGGAGTTTAATCTTGATCGTGCTTCTATGGCTTACGGGTACGCTATGGGATACCCCAAGTTATGGGTATGTCACAACGACACACTGCAAAAAGCCTTACTGAAGCCAACATACAGAACATTTGCTGTTTTCCCCATACTCATGCGCCTTCCTGCTCTGATTCAAAGGAAGTTGACATTGCTTTTTTCACAAATCCATGCTGGCTGTTGCTCTTTTGGGGTGTGTGGGGGGCATATGTGTGGGTGTGTGTTCAGTGCTTATAACTTCTTGGCATTTTACTGGCATAATCATTCCCTCTCATTACAAGTGTTTCAAGTTTCAGCTGGTTGTGTCACAGCCCTGAAAATTGTCTTTCACTTTAAAGTAAATACAAAATCTCACTACAGAGATACCAAGAGGAAATTGCCATCCTTCCCCCAATGTGTGAAGATTTTACTGTGTGCAAACAGTTAAACGCAGCCTAATAACAGTAAGCATTACTTGCAAAGTTTCTAATGATATGACCAAAATTGAGCTAAAAAGCAGTTGTTATTAAAAAAATGTTATGTAAATCCCAGTTTAACTATGTGAGCTTTTCTAAATCCCGAAGTTTTAAAGATAGCTTCTTAATGAGATTATCAAGTCTGGCAACAAAAAGTAAAAATCTTTTTCTAATATTAAGGTGTGTTTTTAGGAATAAAGGCTTATTTTCCTGGAAAGCAAAACAAAATGAAACAAATTCCACTGATCCAATTACAGAAACAGAAATGAAGGAATCAACAGGCACCCTAAGAATGGAAGTGCACCTGTATCCAATCTGTTCCTGAATGCAAACTAAGGCATTTACACAAATCTTTACACAAGTTTTTAGATACAAAAAATTGAAGAAACAAATTATAACAGATTATAAAGAAACTTGAAGAAAGTATAAAAATGGGGCAAAGAACTATTTAATTTTTTCTTTTAGAAAAAGAACTGGTCCAAGTACATTTAGAGTTAGCTGTCTGTTTTTTTTAATCCAGTGCAGGGAAGGCTTCTTCTATCACTCTATTTGCAGTAAAATGAGGTTTTAGTATTTAAAAGCATGAATTAAAGGCAAAGGAAGGGGCATAAAACATCACATAAATGTAACTAGTGAAAGACTGTATATGCCTTCCTCCAGTTTCTTTGAGTCTCAGAACAGTACACGACAGAACTCTGTTACTGCTTGTGCATTAATAATGTGCCAGTGAATAAAGCCGATTTGCTGAAGGCCAGACTTTACCTTGGAAGATACTCTTTCTGAAGTCCTGTTCAGTCCTCCTCTCTCTCAAAAGTAGCTGGGAAAATATGGCTGGATCAGGTTTTACAAATACAATTTGTGAAAAAAAAAAGTGTGTTTGTGCAAATGTGTATTTGTTTATGTGAATTTATTTCTGTTTGTATTTATTTATGCAAGACCCTGTGACCCTGCTTAGGTGAAATACAGGGACAGTTCTATGAACGCTGGGCCAAAGAACTTTCACTTTCTGTTCATTTTTACTCTCACAGCTTACGTACTACACAGTGTCAAAAAGGCAACAGTATAGGGGAGTTACACCAGTGTAGCCAGAGAGCAAAAAGACAAAAAGTAAGCACGTGAGCATACATTGGAAACTTACCTGTTTCACTTGAGTCAGAAGGACTAAAATATTTTTGGCATGCACTTTCAAGCTTAGGCTCCTCACCAAACTGCTCCTTGAAACAAAAAGTGATTAGTCTCTGATTTGCATATAGTGTGGGAGGTCTCAGCTGCAGGTGATCAACCCAAGATCCTTGAGAACAATCTACGTTCATAGGCTGCTGAGCCCAAGTTCCCTTCAAAGTCCTGAGGCAAACTGATGCCCACAGGATCGCTATCACCCTTCATCTGACTAGTTTGTTCCTACAGCCTTGTTACGGTTATTTCTTCAGTCATCAGTTATTGAGTTTGGGCTTTTATTGATAGCTTTAACATGCTACTAGTTGTCCTTGGAAAGCACAAACTCTGAGTAAATATCTATAAAGAGAAATTTTTAAATTGCTTATAAACAATGAAACTGTCTTGCTGAAGAGCTGTATCTAATTAATAAACTGTGAGCATTTTTTGCAATGTAACTCAGCAAATGAAGGTGCTGTGTAGAAAAGTATCTTCAAAAAGTCTTTCTAAGGTTCTCATTCTGGGTCTGTTCTCAGCTTTACAGAGAGCAGCTTAAGCTCACTGCCATCGCACCCTGTGTTCATCTGGTGGAATCAAATCCTAAGCACACACCTGGGTGCTTTTTGGATATGTCAAGTTTTTAGCAACCAAACAATTTAGGAACCGTTATAGCATGTTTTGTCATCCACAGATCTGTACTAAAAGAAATGTCCCCAGTGTTTACAGCAGGTTTTGTCATACAAAGATCTGTAATGTAAGAAATGTCACCAGTTTTTAAAATAACATCTTAACCTTAGAATAGTCTTCAAAACATAATCCAGTGTGCTCCCTGACCAGTGCTGTTTCAAAAATAATGGCAAGGATTACTATTATATTGTGTATTTCACTAGTTAGTAACGCCAGCAATTACTTAGAGGATATATTCAGCAGTTCAGGCAAAACTGATTTTGATGAAGCTGCATTTTCTTCAAATGTATCTAACTCCGTAGGTATTAGATAAACAGCAACTACTGCTTTCCTTTCTAGCATATTTTTCTAACCCGACATTGATTCTAAGTGCTAAGGGTATGTAGGATGCCACTAAATCAAGGGTGTTGAGCGAAGGCAAATCGTGCATTAGATGATCATCCTCGACTGTGTCCTATCAAGAATGTTTTAAATGATCTAAAGATAGTCTGCAGTCCTGCGGTGAACTCTGCATGCGTGATCTTCTGTGCCCAAGTGCAAGTACAGCAGGAACAGAATGAAATTTGAAGCTCCCTGATTGTTCCAATGAAACTGATATTCCAGCCTCAGACAGATTTATCTACTACTCAGCATGTGCTTGTAAGGAACAGATCTGGACAGAAGAAAGTCCTCTGGTATAAACCATAGATTTAAATGTATTTCATGAAACTGAGATTTTCATCAGGGAACCTACAAGGCTAGTTCAGACTAATCTGTTTCAACTTCTCAGAAAAACAAGAGGAAATGTCAACTGTAGTATCATAAGGTCCACACCTTGAAGAGGTACTTAAAATGGAAGTGGTACCAATCTTTCTAGCTGCCACTCACAATAAAATTGCTACTCCAACAGATATGAAAAGCTGTAAAGTTCTGGGTTTATTTTTTCCCCCCAGACAGAATCCCCTACTTAGGCAATTATTCCAGTGCTCTTATTGCACATAGTTTAATTACTTTAAGATCATGAATGGACTTTGAGAAAATATATAGCACTTTAAAAGTAATATCCACATTTTTTAAGCAAACAATTTATAAATGTCTCCATATTTAGATAAATGTTTTCAAAATCTTACTTCATAAGTATTTCTGGGAAATATCTGGTGGCATTGTATTCTTTGTGCAATCAACAATAGATTGGGCATTACTGCTTTGGATCAGTACCATTTAGCATGCTTCAGGAGCAATTCCTGCTTTGTGAAAGAAAGTTTATAAGAATCATATTACTTATGAAGAGCAAGATACAGAAACGTGGACGAAAGCCTATCTAAGCATGCAGGAGCATTAAGAGGTAACCGCCGGCCAAAGAACTCCCCTGATGTAGGCATGACCTTGCTGTGTCCCTTTCAAGACCTTGCACGTCAAGGCCAGAGGTGATGCCCAAGGAGAGCTCGACAGTGCAAATATTCTGGTTTGTACTCCTAACCACGGTATGCTATCACGACCCTGTAGGGTACCATGTGCTGATGCAACTTCTCAGCACCTAACAAGTCCAGAAATTCCCTCTGGGCTCTTCTCTGAGATTGCTTTCTGAGAATAGCCCCCTTTTGCTCTGCTCCTTCCAAACACACACTCAACCGTCTCTCATCAAGATGAAGTTAGCTTACACAGAGGAAAAACAAAAAAATCAGTTTGAATGAAAATGCCTAAGAATTGGAGTCTCCTAACAGCTTAGAGAAAATTTAGCACCTTCCTTCTATAATTACTCTTGTAAATAAACAATTTCACAAGTGTCAAAATGGCATCTTCAAATGACTGTAGTTTAATACAGGGGACTGTTTGGTTGGTGTCATATTTAGCTCAGTTTCCTAAGGACAACAAACTTCCAAACTCTCCATTCCTGCTCCCCACAAAATCTTCTGAAATGGACATCCAAATTTCAGCCAAATTTGGAAGAGAAGCAGAAGTCACCACAATAAGTAGAAGTTCCTTGGAAGTGAAACGCGGAGAGGACAAGGCAGCACTTTTCTGTTCCACAGCCAGCTGCTCAGCATATACAGCACGTTCCACGGTGAGGCAGCTCTCTTCGCTAGGTATCATGGGGGACTCAAATGGGGAGCGGGGATACTATGTAGAGAGGGATAGAGGAGGAGCTGCAGGACAAAGACCTAAGCTAATAGAAAACCAAGCTTCTTTAACTCTACTGTTTACAAATTAAGTTGTTTACCTTCTCATTGAGCCATTACAAAGCAAAACAATGGCATACAAAGAAGCAGGACTACTTAAAATGCCTGTAAGTCTTTGCAGGAGGAGGGCAGCACAGCGGGGCCAAAAGTTGTGCATATTAGGCTTGAGCATGCTGCCATTTTGATTTCTGGAGAAATAACCACCGCCTTTACTGATGCAGAATCCACTTACTCTATGATTAAGCACTGAATCATACTGCTTACTTCTTTCAGAGCATCATGCTGGAAAACACATGACAATAAACATCAAGCTACTAAAAAAAAATCAGTGGAAGTATCACAGATGCACAGTTTGTGAGAAGACAGAATCACAGAATCACAGAATGGTCGGGGTTGGAAGGGACCTCTGTGGGTCATCTAGTCCAACCCCCCTGCCCAAGCAGGGTCACCTACACCAGGCTGCACAGGACCGCGTCCAGGCGGGTCTTGAATATCTCCAGAGAAGGAGACTCCACAACCTCCCTGGGCAGCCTGTTCCAGTGCTTCGTCACCCTCAGAGGGAAGAAGTTCTTCCTCATGTTCAGACGGAACTTCCTCTGTT
>Ga0065711_1028373_pt1 | contig 41653 bp, 16 predicted proteins | sample Hoacrofraction12_FD_59098 | JGI IMG/M metagenome (GOLD analysis project Ga0065711, IMG submission 59098) | Hoatzin crop microbial communities from Cojedes, Venezuela - Epithelial fraction 12 v2 (version 2) | ecosystem: Host-associated > Birds > Digestive system > Esophagus > Crop | place...
CTCTGCGGAGAGGGACCTGGGTGTCCTGGTGGACGACAGGTTGACCATGAGCCAGCAGTGTGCCCTGGCTGCCAAGAAGGCCAATGGGATCCTGGGATGCATTAAGAAGATCGTAGCCAGCACGTTGAGGGAAGTTCTCCTCCCCCTCTACACCGCCCTAGTGAGGCCCCACCTGGAGTTCTGCGTCCAGTTCTGGGCTCCCCAGTTCAAGAAAGATGAAGAGCTACTGGAGAGAGTCCAGTGGAGGGTTACAAATATGATTAGGGGGACTGGAGCATCTCTCCTGCGAGGAAAGGCTGAAGGAGCTGGGCTTGTTTAGCCTGAAGAAAAGAAGACTGAGAGTAAATCTTATAAAGGCTTATAAATAACTGAAGGGTGGGTGTCAGGAGGATGGGGCCAAACTCTTTTCAGTGGTGCCCAGTGACAGGACAAGGGGCAATGGGCACAAACTGAAGCATAGGAAGTTCCAGCTGAACTCGAGGAAGAACTTCTTTCCTTTGAGGGTGACAGAGACCTGGAACAGGTTGCCCAGGGAGGCTGTGGAGTCTCCTTCTCTGGAGATATTCAAGGCCCACCTGGACAAGGTCCTGTGCAGCCTGCTGTAGGAGACCCTGCTTCGGCAGGGGGGTTGGACTAGATGACCCACAGAAGTCCCTTCCAAACCCCAACATTCTGTGATTCTGATTCTGTGGTATACGGAGGGCAGAGGACACATTTGCTATCCAATTTATAGTCCACCTGGCCCACATTCTACTGCTGCTGCCTAGTGAAATCTCATTGGAAAAACACTGACAGGTAATTCAGTTGAGGTACCCAGTTCAGTTTCACTTGCCTGTACTTAAAGCATGTCTGCATTAACCCACGCCACCAACTCTGTATCTTGCTGTCTCCGTATTTTCATTAAAGTTTCACGTATTTAAGAGCTTTGCAAGCTCAAAAAAGTGTTTACTTATCGTTCAAAATGACAGTACATATTCTTTTGGTATTACCTTCTTTGTTCACAGTTCTTTGTTTTTTTAAAATTTTTCTAATACACTAATCAGACTTCTTTGCTGGCTTACTCTTAATGATTCCCAGGGCTTTTTTTGCTTTTGGTATAATCCAAGTATGTGTAAAGATTTTCCTCTCTTCCAGCAGAGTGCCTCTATAGAATGTAAGAGATGTCACTTGAACCTGTGCCTCAAGATAGCAGTAGCTGCAATTTCAACAGCCAGCACAACCTGCTGCCATCAGCAGCCTGCATGAAGTCTATTTCCCAGGCTGGAGCACAATGCAGGGTTCAGCCTGAGCAGTCCAATTTCCACCATACAGAAAGGAACTCCTGAGGCAGAAGCTGGCAGAGAGCCAGGGCACCTGGGCTCTCCCTTCACGGGGGTCAAGACACCGAAGGAGCCCTCCATGGGCCAGCAGTTTGCAAAGCCAATATTAACCACTCATATTCACAAGTATTTCTGTTTATTCTCTGTTCCACCCTTTCTAACAGGGAGCTCCTCAAAAAGCAAAAACTCAGTAGTGTTTGGTATTGATCACGCTAATCAAACAATGTATTTGCTACTTCCAGTGCTAGGGAATTACATTTTGCCTCTTTAAATTGCGTACACGGTTTGATTTTATTTGTTACATTCATTCAACAGTTATCCTGGTGTATTTTTTAATTAGACCATCAATCACTCCTATTGAAATAAAAATCGGTCAGTCTATTCTTTTAGGATCTTATCTTTTCCATAACAAACATTAATCAATTAACATACAAGTTTAAGAAGAGTAGCTGGTTTTAAAGAATTATATTCAAGACCAGAAAGCATTGTAATATTGCAAGTTAGGCTGGAACATAGTTCACTATTGTGTTCACTGTTTCATACTTGAAACTATCTTCCAGATCCTTTACTAAAATAAAAAAACAACACAAGAAAAAAAGAGTAATTTCAACATTTGACTTTCTTCCATTGCTCTATAACTTTTATTCTCAAAGATGACAGCTTGCCAAAGCCATATCGTGGATGTCCTTAAAAACGTAATTAGGGTTCAGGCTTTCAGTATTGTTTTACCTACCACCACATACTAGCTACCTGTCTTGTTTTTTGGTTAAGAATGTTTTCTGTTACTGGAGGTATTTATCCCAGACTCATTACCATGAGATTCTGATTGGACCCTTCGTGCAGAATTTTTAATCATAAAAAATAATCAAAGACATGAAGGTGAGTATCATCCACACATTTCACAAGTCTAATTTTCAAAGCAATCTTGTTTCAATTGTGAAAAAGAAATGCCATGTGGGCAAATGGTACTTATTAGTCAGTACTTTAGTTTTTCACCAAAGCAATGGAAGCAACTGCCATAAATAATTTTACATCTGAATCCAAATGGTCCTGTCATAAGCAAAATGACAAATACATCTTCTCATTTCAGCTTCTGTGTGGTTCGTTCACAGGCTTATAGAACATTTGCAATAATCTGCAGTCTGTTTTTCTGATTTTATTTCTACCTTGCTTTCATCTCAATAAAATCATAAGCCTACCCACAACTATTCAGAATAACAGTCCAGATGCTGCTATCATTTGCACTAGCATAAACACAACACCAGTGTGAAACCCACAGATGATTAGTATCAATACTACTATTGTAATTGCACTTCTGCAGGGCTCTGAAGCTCCTAGATTTCTGTTACTATAAGGTTTTCATAACGAAATGCCAAAAAGTGCTGAACAATGTGAGTGTATCAAAAGATCTGATTACTGCATCTTCAAGTATTCACTTCTTTTTTCTAAACAGTGCCTGGGAAGAAGGAAAATTTTATAACAGGGTTCTGTCCCCATTCTGCACATCCCCATGGCAATATATACTGCTTGTCCTCCTTTTTCCTAATGAACTTATGACTATGTTTTATTCTCTCTGGCATCAAAATCCAGCTCAGAAAGAGGAGCAAAGGCAAATACCCCAGAAGATGGCAGATTTGAGCTTAGCCAGCAGCTTTTAAAAAAGCCTTCCGAGTCATTCCTCTGCTTTCAGCCTGTACCTTCCAACTAAATTGCCAACACTGTATTTAAGGAGATATGCATTTGCCACCTGCAGCAAAATGTACTGGAAGTCTTTCTCAATAAAGGTCAAAGACCTGAAACGTGCCAGATGTTTTGGTTTTTTTTTTTCACAAAGGGCATTTGGAAAAAATTCTTCTGCATTACAAAAATACATTGATCTATTTTACTCTTTGGACATAAAATACACTCTTATAAATAAAAATTTTACCAAAACACCTGTTCAAAAGGGGCAACTATTTGATACCATTTGTTTTCAACCATAAACTGAATACTCCTGTTTTTAATAGAAGGTAGATACTGGAGCTGCATTATTTATGATCATTTCAGAAACAATTATGTGTCTTCTTTTTATATGCAGTATATATGATGCTCATTCTGCCCTTCTCATTCACAGGGACATTTTCACAGGAGTTGATGCAAATAAAAGTAGCAGAAAAGTAGCAGAGTCTGAAGCTTTTTTACTTCAAATTTACTATAGATATGCATACATTTCCCAGATATTATAATACATCACTTTACTCCCTCCCTGATTTGGACCAAATGGTACAATACAGAAAAATTAAAACCAGACATAAAGTACAGTTAATATACACTGAATATGCATGGATCAACAATTGCTACATTGTATCAATGGTAACAAAAACACTTACAGTGAAAATTGCACTACATAAATCCACTTACAGCAATGGAATGCTATGGATAGTACGCTATTAAATGTACAAGAAATAACGTAGAAAACTATGCTCAAGCAAAATGCTTTAGGAGACTAGCCACCATCACGTTCCTTTGTTTGTGAGTAACTTAATTTTTAGAAACAAAAGTCAGGACTGCAGATTCATTATTAGTAGTGGTCCAACTACACATGTCCAAAGATAATAAAAATTATGATACCTTAATATTTAATGAAAGACTCTGTTGAGATTTTGAAGCTGCAGATTATGTCAGGGTGGAATTTGTTGCTCTGTATTTCATTACACAGCTGCTAAAGAAGAAGAAAACACTTCATTCCATTGCCAGGAATGAAAGACCACAGCAATGGTGCAAGTAAGTTTCTATACTCTACAAGTCAGCAAATAAATATTTCTTTATCACTATCACAAGTTTTGGGATTACTTGCAGCAAACTTTATCTCATATTCAATGAATTAATTCAGAAACACTCACCATGATTCCAGTGAGTAGACAGACTCCTTTCCCACAGTATGTATTAGGTACCATGTCACCATATCCAATGGATAGAAAAGTTATTGAAATCAACCACATTGCTCCAAGGAAGTTGCTAGTAACATCCTGTTGATCATGGTACCTGAAAAGAAAAAGAAAATACTTTCTTTGTCATGAAAACTTATGCTAAAATTTTGTACTGTCAGAAAGAGATTGAATTAACTGGTCACATAATCATTCTTGTATTCTACAGTTATTTCCATTCTGAAAGCAGCCATAATGAATTAAATAAAACTCAAATACAACGACATCAGTAGTAAAGGAAGAGAAGGTACAACAATAGCACCAGTAGTAGAGATACTCAGAATTGTTTATAATTCAGAATTCTGTTATTACTATTAAAAAAGCAGATACCTCTTGCTTTTTAATAGAATCTCTTCATCAGGGGCACAAGTATAGCTAATAATCTGCAGCAGCATAAAACACCAGCCCACTACAGTTGCTGCAATCTGAGGCAGGTAAGAAAGTCAGAAAAGGATGTGTGGGCAAGTCGAGAGCAGAGGACATTTCCATCTCCTTGGCCTAAAGCTAAATCTACAATTGCAAATATAATCATGAACTATCATGCAAATGCTGACCTATACAACGGAAGATCTTCTCTCTCCTTCAACATGTTCAAGATAAATTGAAACATATGCCATTGTATTTCTCGTCAGCAAAAGATCTTTACCTTACATATAGTGAAACCTCCCTTTTGCGTTAAGTCTGCAACTAAGTGGAATTTCCCAATGTGCCATTTGTTGCCTTAGTTTTAATATTCTAGTGGAATATATTCATTTTCTCCGTCAAAGAAAACAAGTTCAGATGAATGACCTAGTCTTGACATAACACATATACCTAATAACCAGGGAGCCGTAAGGACATATTAGGTCTAAAACCTGTTTTCACCACTCACTCTGTGGGGGAAAATGCCTGACAGCCTAACGTAGGTGGAATTTTGCTCCCCAGACAGAGTAGCTCTACCACAGACACTATCTGTGGCAGCCACTGCAGCCTCAGGTTTGCAATAACACCTGCAGCTGCTGTGAAGCCTCAGGTTGGCTATCTATGCTGTTGGATCCTCAAGGGTATTATTTTAGCCAGTCTCTAACTCTGTGTCTCACAGTGGATCACAGAGGTCACAGCGGGCCATTAGGGAATTAGTTCACAAACCCGTAAGCAACCTGCTTTCCAAGGCTGAAACAGTTGCTTCGGTTTTCTTCCTTTCTGGACCGCAGTCTCCATGATGGAGTAGGAATGCAGAGTGAGTACAAAGACACTTTCAGGAAATTCCCTGTTCTCTCACTTGCCAGTTATTCACTATAAGTAACTACAAAATGCCAAAGTCCCACCTATGCCCTGATGGTTACAACAACCTCAAAAATCTTTGTCTGACAGAGATAACAGCAATCACTCCAAACAACTCTGTTCCACATTTCACCTGTACTCTTCTCTCTCCTGGTGTCAGTGTTGTCTTTTCTCACTTCCTTTATACAAGCTTTTGAAGGCTTTTTGTTCTGCACCTAGAACAATGGAGTGACAGCCCACATTTGGAGCTCCTAAGGATGACAGTGACACAACTGCAACAAGAGTAGTGACAAAAACGACAGAAAACTGGAATAACTCATGACCACAGAGCTCTGCACAAACAAAATAAGATCTGACAGTACTTTTTTTCCAGTCTTCATTACATGTTACGGATTTTAGTCTCCACTTAAGGAACTTAGCAAGTAACACCTGTGAAATATATGGGTGCAGGGAGACAGACATATTCATCCCATCCAGGAGGCAAGAAGAAAGCCTATGCATCATGCAACTCCCTACAGAGTATCACGTAAGTGATGAGCTTCACAGAAGGGTGCTAAACCCACAACACATATTCCAAAGCTAGAAACTCAGTTAAATACCAATAAATGCTTACATAAATATTTATAATATGTTTCTTTAATGTCTCTATATGGGTTTGGAAGGTGGCCATTTCCATACTTCAGACAGAAAAGAGTTTTCCTATGAAGATGAGACTGCAATTGATTTTTTTCTACATTTTGTCCAAATAGTTATGTCCTTACAAAACTTCCATCCCACTTTAACATGCCAGAAAACACAGGAGCCAATCTACACATATCATTTAACAAAGGTGACATAAGGTTAAATTTTAAAAAGCACAACAGTAGTTTTTCAAATTTCATTGGAGACATGCATATTAATTAGTAAGGTCCCCTAGATGAAATATTCATTAAAGCCATCTGCACCCATACTTAGTAGCACACCTGAAGGACCTGCTCAAATGTTTTTATCTTTTTAGTTTGGCACTCTTAGATTTCCTACGCTGAATATTTCACCTAGTTGTGATTTTAAGGTTACAGTTCACCAATCAAATGGTGCACACTTCATTTAAAAATCATCATCAATATTTATGACTTTACTGTGACTAAGAAACAAAGTACCCTCTCTACGGTCTCAACTGCTCAAGCGTGGCAAAGCATGCAAATCAGAACCTGTTTTCATCTTTCAACAACCCCCAAAAATTTCCTGTACAGGGAAAGTTGAAGAAGTGACTTCTCCAGCTATAAATCTATAAGTAAAACAGAGACCATCAAAAAAGGGAGGATTCTCTGTCCTGACAATCCCATCATTTCTATGACAGATTTGTAGAAAGACAAATTGGTTTTGTCTTGTTTTTTTGCAACCTCACTAATGAGTTTTGAATCTCTGTGGTTAGTTATTCCGGTACATGCCTACACCCTTCTGATTTTCATAAAATCACCGTTCTGTCAGTGTAAACTTCCAAGTGCTCTGCTATGTCATTATGCACCACCATTGCTTGGGATTCAAGCCTAAATGAGCAAAGCTGGGGGAGTGTTCCCTTTGAACTGAGTGGCAGCAGCAACAGAACCTACAAGCTTAGATTTTGGCTACCCTGCATTCACCATCAGGTAGCAAATTATTATGTCTACATCAACACAGGAAAAGCAATTCCTTTAAAAAGTAGGAACTGCAACTTCTCATTTGTACAGCCATGGGAATGGCTGAAAATAAGAACTGCAGGCATTTAAATTGCTTTGTTTTGAGGAGGGGGAAAGAAATCTACACACTGCCTTTTTGACTTGCTTTCAAAAAATTCAAAATTAACTACTGAACACAGCAGTAGTTAAACTTTCCCATGTTTTGCCATCAGTGCAGCTCTCATGTGTTGCACTCCAGTCACCAGAAAGCCAGGGAAAAGTCATTCCCATCACTGCATTTTTCACTCCCCTATTGAGACTATCCCCAGCAGAGGCAATTGTAATGGACATTGTAGTGAGGAGAAAAGTCGTCCACATGAGCAGCTGGAGCGGAGCTGTCTCGCTCACTGTCAGTTGTTGTCAGCCACTACAAGCATCTCCTCACTCCAGCTGGACTGCGAAAGACAGCTTGGATATAACAGACTCCAGAATTCAACTGCAATGTTCTTAAACTATCCATTCACTCCATATCTGAAGCTCTGAAATCTGACTGGAAAATACTGTACCACAAACAGCTCAGAAGCCCAAAAGCTCAGGAAGTAAAGAAAAAGAAACAAATACGTCCTTTCAGTGACAAGTCCCACACAAAGTAAAATCCAATCATTACCAACCAAATTCCAAAACATAAGCTTTTTGTCATTAATCTTCAGTTTGCAATTTTTATTTTTTATACATATTTTGATTTTTTAAATTCAAATAAGTACAAAAATATTTACTCAAATATTTAAAGCCGACTATTCTTAGTCAATAAAAACTTGCACTAGAAATACAGTGAGCCACTTGAAGATAAGAGCTAGTATTTAATTGTGTTAAAGCTGCAGCTATAAACAGGTTGATTTTCTGGATCATCTCCAGCCTCACACAGCAGTGAAATAAAGGGTCATTTAGAAAAGCTGTGTATTCCCCCGAGGTAGGGAAATCCTTGGTTGAAATCACACAGGCATAAGTATTATTTACCACTTTTTCTCCCCCTCTCTAACAAGGAATGTGCTAGCAGGCAAGCAGTGCTGCAGCTGGTACATGCTACTCAGCAGGCAGTCCTCATCCTGTGAAACACCACTATCCATTTCTCACCAACCAGCATATATAAGTCCCGAGACTACTCTAATTTAAACCAAAAATAGCTGAATGATTACATATGTGCAAAAATAGCATGGCTCGATTCCTTCCCAAGCCAAACTGAGTGGGAGTTTTACCATTCATCTCAGGAAGACATAAATATATTCCTTAGCTGACAATACTGCAGTGGCTTGGGTTGTCAAAGCAATATTCCAGACTCTTTATCAAACAGCAGTCCTTTTCTTCTGGTCTGACTATCAGTATCGTGATTTTCAGTACTGTTTCCCTTCAGAACTATGTTCATATTTGATGATGTTGCATTTAACGGGTAAAACATCCGCTTTTTAGCTGCACACAGTAATCACACACTGACATCTTGACATCTAAGACATGTTTATCTTAAAAAGTGATGAATAAGAAGAAATCAAAGATCACATTAAGCTTGACCACTGGCACATTAATTCACACTTAGCAGCTTCATTTCAGTTCATCTTGCCTCCAAGGACAGCCTCTGATAAATCTGCCATCTTTGGTTTTGCTTTCTTGAACAAGTCAAGGAAAGAACCAAAAAAGGGTTGAAAAGATGACCCTTTTTGTAGGGAAGAAAATGGCCTGCTTTTAGCATAATCAAAAATAAATTCCTGGCCTGCACTACAACCCAGGCTGTCTAAAAACTTTTAGACTAATAACAGCTGGAAACACGCTCAGCCTATTAAATCAGAAACTTGTCAAGACTTTCCTGAGACACTGATTGATCTAGCCAGCTATTAGAGCTCTCCCTCAGTATCAGGCCATTCTGTTACCAAGTGCCTTTTTAGTCTTAGTTAGATGGTAGGTACTGGCAGGTTTTTATCTGTTAATACAGTGATGATAATAGACAGGTCTTCTTATTCCTTCTCACCTCCTCCCGTTTAAAAGAAAGAAAAAAAAAAAGAAAACCACAATGGCACTAGGAGGGAACAGTGGGGCTGACTCCCAGTCTAATGAAGACAACAGAAGAAATTTTGCCTGCCTTGAAGGGTTTAGGATGAGAAAGGCAGCTTGAAAAGTGCAAGTCACCCCTCATCTTTTTTCTGACATGTCTGTTGACATCCCCCAAATATTTACGAACAGCAGCAAAAACGTTCTTGACACAAAAACTGCTTCATGAAAGTGCAAAACACCGTAGCAAACGTCTGGATTTCATACAGACAGACTCACTTCAGTAGCAGTTCTGAACCCAAACAAAGGAAACGGGTGTGAATAAGCTGTCTGGATTACTTCTACAGGGGTCAAAATGTTCACGATTTTTCTATTAATAGTATTTGTGGACTATTTATGGAAAACTAATAAATCCAACAGACAAACATCAAATATCATTACATAAGCAGCATATGTTACTCTGTTACCTAAGATGGATGGAAAAAATAATCTAAAAGAAAACAAGAGGACAGAGGAAAGAGAGAAATCAACACAGAAATAGAACAGTGAGATGTCATGTTTTATGAAATTTTGCCATTATTCTTGAATATAAATTGCAGTTTAAACACAAGTGTGAAGACAGGGCATTATTTAAACCTCTAGCCGCTGTCAGATATCTACCTCTCAATGCCTGGGCAATGCGTAACCTACCAGAGAAATAAGGATTAATTGCCATTTTTATAAAGGGTACCAAAGTTTTATTTGACCTCCAGTGGCGAAGGTCTTGCATTGTTTTCCTGGTGCTGTAAAGAGCTGACGTTCTGCTAAATCCTGTCCTCAGCTACAGGAGATGGAAGGATGTTCCATCTTTTGAGAATTCATTCAGCTACAAGCATAATCTGAACATATCGAAGTTACTGAAGCTCCTTGAAAGTATTTACTGCATTTTTTTTTTTTTTTTAACCTGCATTCGAAAGCTGTGTAAGAGCGTTACGGAGAATCTGTTCTACAAGTATTGGGAAATCGGGAAAGCTTTAAATCTGTGACAGACAGCAATTCACTAAGAGGAACAGCAGCAAAGGCAGGAGTGTTCAGTATCAGCGTATGAAAAAGTACTGCTGTGAATAAAGTGGTAACTACTGCTTCAGAAAGTCTTAGACTATGTGTCCTATGAAAGTTTTTAGAGAGTTTGTTCAAGAAGAATTTTTTCTTGCCTTAATTAAGAAACACACTCCTCATCCTCTAGACCCCACCTTTGGGGCATATCCCCCAGTATAATCATATTCTTATTCCCACTATGTTCTTTTCAGCAGTTTCAAGCTATTTTATTCCTGCAGTGGCATAACTGAAGTCAAGTCTTGTCTCCACTGAGGTTAGCAGCAATGATCCCACTGACTTCAGGGGGACCAGGATTTCTATTCTTTTTTTAGCCAGTTTCCACTGATCATTCTTTAAAATGTTTCCATTTAGTGTTTCCACACTTAGACATTTTGGAATTCTTATTTTGCCTTGGTCTTCATGTCACATTTTGGATGCCAGTACAGCTTTGCTATTGAGAATATCATTATGTATATCAAGAAACATCCTAATAAAATTGCTAAGCTAACTAAAGTAAAAAAAAGGTAAAAATTTATGCTCTTCAACATTTAGAAGCATAATAATGAAACCAAATGCTTGTTTGGGGATTTGAACTTAGCTATAACATATATTTACTTCCAACATACCTGTTGTGACTCAGTAGAATAATGAACAACACTAAAGCTCTTGGAAAGCTGTATCCAAAGTCTGAACTGAACCCTTAACTCCTACAGATCTGAATGAGCTCTGGCTGCATCATGGTTTTTTAAACACGTATCTGGACTGCTTTGAAAAACAATCAAGTTCACTGTGTCTAAACATGGCTCATTTTCATAAAATATGCACCAGAGCAATAGAAAAGAAAGTAAGGCCAGTTGGAATACCTTTCTTTCTCACGGAGATGGAAGCTGGGACTAACAGCAGCAGCTGTCATAAAGCTTACATGACTGATTCTTCCCATTTCAGAAAACTTCTATTAATTATCCTTTGTGCAAAATTTTTCACACTGTTAAGTAATTGGACTAATATGTTTTATTACATTCAGACAATCTTCTTATGGATAGATTCCTCACGCCATGGAGCAGCCTCATGGATTCAGCTTTTCTCAGTTCTACAAAAATTTATTTACATTTAAAGTTATTGTGTCTTCAACAAAAACAGTTTTCATGTTTCATAGGGTTGTGTTTGGATTTTAAAAACTCAACTCTCCAGCCTTTCCTAGCTGCTATATACATGCCCAGATTGTGCAGAAATACTAAGTGTGCTTCATATTGCTCAAGTGCTAAGAGGCAAACTCAGGCTCTAACCATTGGTAGCTGCTGGATCAAGAATAGCAATCGGCACTGAAACAGTAAGGTCTGGAGCAATCTTTATTCATTAACCTTGGCGCATGCACTACAATCTGCTCCACAATTCCAGGATCGTACGCTACTTTTCAGTCTTCACAAAAACACAATAGTACCTTTTTCAATACAAAGTACAGCTCTGCTGCACAGATGGACAACTGTAGCACAAAATACTGTCACACAAATTTCTGCCTCTTTTTTTGGAAATGAAAAGTCACATTTTAATTTTTAATAGCTCTCTGACAGACTCCCTGCATGAAATTCACCATCTTTTTTACAGGTTATCATGATTTTCACAGTCTTCACTTTCTGAGCTTTGAGCTCCGTACTTCACAGTTTGATTAGCCTGGACGCTCAAAGCTCTGAAAACCAATGAACTCAAAGTCCTCTATAATGACACATACATTTAAAAATAAATCTCTTAAAATAGATATTCAAAAGTTGCATAACACCAAAATTCTTCACTTTGCCAAAAATAGCGGCATGTCCCGAAACAGCAGAATAGCCCTTTCAGTGCCCCAGTAGCCATATGTGAAGCAACATGGATGGAAAAATTCTCATGAAACAAGTAACCGACCAGGCTTCCCACAATGCACAGGAAAAAGAGCTGTTGATACTTGTTTTTCTACTTTAGCAGCTTAATGATGAGAGCATTTACTCTGGGGACCAAACTTGCTTTAAGTCCCTTCTCAAGTACAAAGCTGATCCACATCAACATCTTCATCTCACTGCCCTACCTGTTCACATAGAGATTGTGACAGGACCTCAGAACATCTTTTTGAAGCTATTTCAACTTTAAACGGAATTCAAAACGGAGAAAGCATGACTCTTTAATCTCGTGGAGAGAGATATTGCCTCAAAGGTTTAGGACAGGAGATGGAGAAGAGAACATGTCCGTTCCAACCCCTGACAAACCACTCTTTTGAGTAAACAATAGCTCTGCTCTCAAAGCAAAATTCAACAAGAAATCAAGAAAGTACTGAGACTGCAAAGACATTGACTAATAGCAATAAAACACAAAATATCCAAAGGCTGGTCTTTCTGTAGTTCTGTATATCACCTTTATCAAATGAGGTTCAGTAAAAGAAGCTACTATAAGTACATAGTTAAAATTATAATGTACAAATATAAAAGAAGTAAACTGAAGTGATACAGGAAGTCTCAAGGGAAAACTTTTATTTTTCAGCACTGCAATTTGTAACTTTATTTTAAAACACATACATATGCATGTATATTTCCTTTCTACGGACTTATTTTTTTACACAGCATAATCTATGAAATTTGCCAATATAGTAAGAATGAACCTTATTTTTCAGGTTTGCTTTAATTTTTCAAAGTCTGTAACAGCATTGGTTAAAGCTGTGTTATGACAGAAATACTGAATCATTCAAAATCAAAGAGTTTCTTAATGAGCTCTACTGTGAATCATTCATTATATTCACTAGCAACTAAATCCCTTTTAAAATTTTCCCCTATCTTGCGCTTTGCATTTTCTCCGGAGATACTCTGTTACTATTTTATTCACAAGCCTCCCCTCAGCAGGAGGAAAGGTTTGAATATTGTTCTTTTTTCAAGTTGAGATCATCAGAATCAATTGATATCTACAGAATCTGAAGCAATTTGCTGAAGAAAAACTTCAGAAATAGAAGCTACAGAATTTAGAAATAGAATTAATCATTATGCATTTAAAATGAAGCTCATCCATTTCTTCTGACATAAAATGGCAGAACTAGGTAAAAGTTAGACTTTCTTTTCTGTTGTATGTGTGCAAAGGGGTGAGAAAAGAGGAGAGGAAATTATACAGCAAAGATGATGCTGAACTGTCAGAGAAGACTTTCTGACAAACTGAGCACTCTGAAGGTATTTTTCTCTCACGGAACCAATCTAATTTATCATCATACAAATTACTGTTTTTTATATCTGGTTTTCTGCAGCAGAAGCTGATGTATTGCCTTCCATAAAAGAGAATGAAGTACAAACTCATGCTATAAAGCCTGTTTTTTTGTCCAGATTTCATATGAATATCAACAATTTTACCAACATACACATGTTCTCTAATGTAATGAATATTGGAAACAGATGACAAAAAAAAGGAAAAAAAAAACCCCAAGCTCAAGCCAATTTAATTTTCCTTAGAAATAAATAAAAAAACCCAAAACAAACCCTACAGATTCATCAAAATATTTGTCCTGGATAAACTGCGTTACAAAACTGCCTTGTACAGCACAGCACCTTACACGTAACCATTTTACAAAATCTAGGCAGATTTTTTTTTTTAAACTAACTTTGGATCAGAGCAGAAGCCTGTGGTCAGTGGAAGAAACTTCACTGACTGTCCCAGATTGGGGACGAGACTCACACGCTCTGTCACGGACACTGATGGAGCCATATGCTTAACTTTAATCAAGCTGAAGTCTACTTATTCCTCGAACATATTTTCATTTCCTTTACAAAAAGGAAAGGCTGTATTGAGTTTAGCTTCTATAAGTCACACTGCTTGAAACTAGACATATTTTACTGAATATTTATAAAGAAAATTCCAAACCCAAAGGCTCTGTACTTCTGAGAGTCATCTGAAAGTTCTGCCAAATTTCACTAACAAATCGTTATTGATGTACTGAGGATAGTTAGTACATTTAATGTTATGAAACATTAAGAAGTATAAAAACATAACTCTATATTGCTATATAGCAAATGAAACTAGGAAAGCACTTGTAACATAAATATTTTCCACTTCTATTTTTATGTATGAAACTTCAGCATGAGGCTGTCAGTATTTAAAAAAATTAAGTGTTCTCCCTTTTTAAATTCTGTTCTTCTTATCAAACCGATCAGAAGGCTAGGAAAATACTTCAGGGTGAATTCTGGGATTAATCTGGAGAGGTTCATTTACTAGGGACTGAGAAAGGTTATCTACACAGAAGACAAACTCTTTTGTCTCTCTGGTGCCATACGCCTTAGAGTGGAGTGAGTGTGTCCACGGGATACGGGACAGACTTCTGCCACAAGTCTCTCAAGGCAAATGCAAGGTGACAGAATACCACAGCTTCAGTCAGGCTATCAGAAATGTAATACAGCTGCACGTAGTGCTTAGTTCTCATGATCAAAAAAAGGAATATCATTCTCACTTGCTTATATAGACCTCTGCAGTGCCAGTTTTGAAGACAGAAGTATTGCCCAGCTAAATGCACACAAAAAGAAAATGCTTAAGAGACCTTCATCACGGTATTCATCACACCACATGCAGTTAGGGTTTTCTTAGCTCTGTTTTACACCTTGGCACGTTGCCATCAAATTCTGTAATACTGGGAGTGTGAGATTATATAAAGCCTGACTCTTCTACTTCCTTCCCTACTTTCTGATTAAAAAGGAGATTAAAATCAGGCTTTTGGTTTTGCTAATTTTGTATTTTCAAGTTTGTTTACTGTTTGCATTCAGGACAGAAAAACTTACAAGTTCACTTACCCTGCAGGGAACATCGTCATTTTGATGAAAAACATTTACCAAAACAGAAAACAAGAAAAAAGAAGAATATTTTGCAGTATTTTCTCTAAAGATCATGTACATAAGGGAGTTGTTTCTACTGCCAAATTCTTTTTACCAAGACCATTTTGTTGCATGATATCTTGGACTTCAATCAAGACTTTCTGACTTTTCATTTCTATTGATTTCAGTGGAGCACTGAAGAAAGGAATAAAACTCTGTAACCCTGTGCTCTGAAGGAACTCAGGCAGCTGACATTTTCAGCAAGAAAGAGCAGTTACATATTGACACTCTGTGTTGTACTGGAGGGGAGAGGTCTGGAGGGAGCGGCGAGTGAACTTACCTTCAGTTAGTTCTACACTTCCTACGTGTGCCTTGCAGACTACATGTTGGAAAAATCCTTTCACAAAACAGAAATAATCTAATCCCTACTGATTGCTCTACTGGTAATTTCTATGCAAATCATACCGTAGATGTGTGAGGTATCTATGTGACTTTCATGCTTAACTCTTCAGTCACCATTCAGGCAGGCAAGCACATAACCACGGTTTGGGCACGTTGTCTGGAACTATTTTGGCTTTATGTGAAAACTAGATTTAATTTCAGCTGTTACTAATTATTCCTTTTTCATACTGTGCAACGGTTGATAAAGGCTGTCAACATAATTAGTACTAAACAGCAACAAAGAGCACGAGCAAGAAGATGAAATGTTAAACAAACTTTAAATCTAATTTACAGTGCTCTCTTGGCCCTAGAAATGAGTCGAGTTCACTGATGGGACAAAATAGAATACAATTAGATTCTATTCTAATAGAATAGATTAGAAGTGTGTGTGCACGAGCAGGTCTAGCTCTAGCAAGAAGAATGCTGCACTTAGGGAGCTATTAATCCTCCTCCTTTTGCTTGCTTGGCAGAACTGGCCTTCTGCAAGACTTTACAGATACAATAGAAACTGAGTCCAAGTGAAAAAAATTTAAAAATCACAGGCATTTGTAGAGCTCCAAAAGTGGCTGCAGAGCTACGACTTCTCTGGCATCTTAAGTGCTTTGGCTGTTCTGCTTCATAAGAAGTATGAGACTTTTCTTGTTTTGTTTTTTGCCCATCATTTTAAATAACTGCCAGTTAACAGGTCAAAGACATCTTATTTTATTAGAAAAAGTCCATGACATTAAAGAATAAACAAGTCAGAGACACTCAACAGAAGATGTTTGATTTGGGAGAGGAAGAAGAGGACTAGACACTGAACTGAAGATGTATGTCTGATCTAGCAGAGTTGGAACCACTTTATACCTAAGTGTATTTCTGCAGTAACAAAATATTCACTGTAAAAATTTATAAACAAGGTATATTTAACATAAACTGCAAAATTTTCCCACATGAGTTCAACTACATTTGAGTGTTATCTTTTATAGAACTCCAGAAAAGATATGACTAAAAGTAAAATGATCTTTCATTTCTAAAAGGAAAAAATCTTGGGTTTCTCTAGGTTGTGTCTTTTGAGTTCAAAAAATTTAGTCACGAGTTTCCCAAAGGGGAAAAGGACAAAGACTTCCAACTATATGGATTAAAAATCCCTGGAAGATACATGAGATCTACAGTTATACTTTTCCACGCCACCCAGCTTCAGTCAATTTCTCCTTTACATTCAGGAGTTGTGACTGAAGAGCAGTGGGTGCAGAGCTGCAGTACAGCTACACAGCCTTCTGCAGGGTATAGTCTATGTTTTCTGAACCTTTCCTCAGAGCGTGAGAAAGCAAAATGTAAGCATACAGAATTAGTAGCATTTCCTGCATTTTCACACCCCTCCCCGTGCTCCTCAGAATGGGTATATCTAGATTGCATCTCTGCCTGTACAATAATTTTAAACAATATAAAAGCATTAGCACTGCAATCACACTTTAATACGACTTTCTGCTGGGTAAGTTCAAACCATTTGGTTATTCAGTATAAGGACACCACACCAAACAATAACAGTAAATGTAATTCTCTGCATGGAGTAGACACAAAGAGCTGAAGTGACTTTGTTCAAGGTCACAACAGAACTGTGTGATGGATTCTCTATTTCATGTTTAACAAACAGAACATCTTCTATATCATCAAATAATGATATTTTCCACTAAAATTTTCCACTTTTTAATACTGTTGTGAATTTATAAATCATTTGCCACTAGAATTTCCCACTTTTTAATACTGTTGTGAATTTATAAATCATTTGTATACATTCACTGTGCTTTTGTTGCCATACTAAACCCTTCACTTCAATGTTCTATACTATCAACAACACTACTGGCTGTTACCTCAATAACGGCAAAGCACTAGGGTTGATACTATCAAAATCATCCTAACACTATTTTGTCTACATTTTTATTTTCCTTTGAAAGAAAGTGAAAATTAACTGACAGAATGTGTAGCTCCTGGTGCAAATTGTTGCGTCTCCAGCAGACACTAGAACATCAGGCCATAGCATCTGCTTCTTGGCCGATTACTTGTGCTAGATCTAATTTTCCAAAAACCAGCAGCAATCCTACTCCTTGCCATCAGAAATGCAGTCACTGAAGGATGACAGTGTCCTGCTGCAGTACATTGATTGCGTCAGCAGGTCTTCTGCCTCCCAGCACACAAAGAACAAGGAGGGCAACTGGTGTGATCTGCTTGCGAGGAGACTCAACTGTTTGAGCAAATGCAACTCTAAAAGCAGTATTATTAAGAATTATCATGCACTACTTTTGTTAAATGCTGGTAGGCTTGGAAAAGGAGAAAATTAATGCTGCAAGTACTACTGAGAGCTGACAAGCATCTTTGGTGTTAAATTAACTAAATGTAACATATAATTTGCTTCTGAATACCTTGGAAAGAATCTACTGTGAAAGACTGCAATTTAACACCAAAGTTTAAACAGTCGAGATTACAATTTTAGAAGCTCATTAGTCTGAAGGTGTATGATGATTTTCTTAAAAGATGAATGATGAAAAACAAAGTTAAAAGGAAAAGACACTTGGGCCTGAATACTTTATCTGAAATCTCACTGTTCAGTTTCAGGCAATGTTGCATCTCTATGACTTCAGATTGTGGGAAGTTTTGCAGGTTACATCTACCATATTCTTTAAAGTATAAAATAACACAAGAGATCAGCCATAAGTCAAGGAGTTAGAACATTGAGTGTCTTCTTTCTGAAACCCAGTGAAGAGACAAATCGTTTTTACTAGCAGACTATTAGTTAACATAAATCATTTGCAAGGTCATTTCTCACATACACTATTTCATGCACAGAAACACTATTTCATGTGCAGAAATATGCAGTCCAGCCCCTGGACTGACACTAAGGTCACAAAGGAAAACATTGTGGACAATTCTCAGGTCAAGCCAATTAAACTGAGTGTCTACGCAACTGACAAATTTAGGTTATTCAGCAAAAACAAAGAATGCAGTGTCCAAAGGAGGTGGGATGAAGCAGCGAATTGATGGTGCGCTTGCCAAACAGCACCTGCACCAGAGTAAACTCCACATTCTCCTACCATCACCTCACTTCAAACCCAGCTGTTCATGTGCAATGTTTTATAAACCCGCGTTTGAGTTTCCCCCTCAGATGTACCATAGCCAAATACCGAATTCAAAACAAAGCCATTGACCCTTCTGACATGACTGATTATTAACCAAAATACCTTCCATGTTCTTCCATACTCTTCTTCAGAGTCAGACTGAGGAAGCAGCTTCTCCCCTTTATATCTCGTGCTATATCCATCCTGTACCTACTAGAGAGGTGGCGGCAGTAGCAAACAAGCCAAAAGAGCAAAATGCACTCAGCCAAAATCCTCCTCTCCCCTCAAACACCACCAAGCTGCAATGAGACTAAAATACTTTTTCTGCCTTTTACATCAGATACATCTGTTTAACACTTACACAGTCAGCTAGGCCAACAATGTCTTTTGAATCCTTCTTGTTTTGTTTCGTTTAAAAAACATCCAGACAGCATGAGATAGCTAATATGCAGCAAACTAAGGGCAGAAAAGCACTACTGGCTCATAGTCCTTTTTGCAAGCAAAGACAAGGTACTTCTGCCAGGTTTTTTTTATATTATTATCTCTTGTGTTTATGAAAAAGATCATAGACTTTAAAGATAATAATTAGGCACTGGTATAAGTTTTATAAAAAAATCACACTTCCATATCACACAACTCCTACCTAATTTAGCACCAGTTATTCAACCAGTGTCCATTCCTGAACATAGATTTTCATGGCTCTAGATGACCCAGCTTATGAGAGCATGAGATCACTACGTCACAGCCTGAACCTGCATAAGTTTTGACAGCTGAGCCGCAAACTTTTAAAGATCTTCAGTCACATCTCTGCTTAACTGTTTCCTCCAGTGTACAATGACCAGAAGCATATTATTTTGAAACTGTGTCCTTTGTATCTTTGTTGGTCTGCTATTTACCCTAAGAAAGAAACACCCAACCAAAGATACAAGGATGAAATAAAATGGAAGTTCAGCTACTCTACTCAAGCAGCAAGATGCAAATGTTTAATTTTCTAGAAATGAACAATGTGTTCCAAAATGGCTATGCATAAGCTAGCAGTGCCTTGGGACATAATCACTCCATTTTACTCTAACTAGAAGGAACTACACATCCTCTTCTTGAGAGGGACCATCAGTAGCTCTAGAATTCAAGAGGTAAAACCCCAGTGGGGAAAGGTATAAAATCTGAATGGAAAAAAACCTGAAGGCCAGTCAGGCTGGTTGGTCCGGCTGGGACCAGGGAGGACCATCCATCCATCAATGCCAGCAGCATGGCAGGATGTGGCAATGCAGCAGCACAGGGGACTGTCCCAGGAAGCTGTGGAGGCCAGAGCTTCACTGACCAGCTCGCCCCTGCCTGGCCAGCAAAGGCTCTTCTGGTGTCTTACTGGGGTGATGAGTGTCCTAACATTTAGTCTAGTAGTTTAATAAATTCCAGCTAGCTTCCGAGTGCATTAGTAAGTAATAACTGCTTTTGCACTTTCAAGCTGTGCGCACCCTGCTTGGACCCGGTGAGGGTGCCCAAATAATCTGCCCCCGAAGAGAGGTCACAGCATTACAGGCAAGGAAGTTAAAGCATAGCTGTAGTAACTGAAAACCCCTGGATTGCAGAGATGGCTGTGGAAAAGCTAGTTTTTAGTATCCTGATCTTCTTATGCAAAATCCTGATCTTTGGAAGAATCTGTTCATTTGTTCAGTCCACACAACACTGAATTCCTAGTTCTTTAAAACATTTCTGCTTTGTACTCCAAAGCTGCCTACAACTCAAAATACTTTTAATGCAGCAGCCTGTGCATGACAGAAAACAAATGCTATGTAACTACATTTGCATCTACTCAAGTTTACAATTACTAAGAATACTCTTTAACATAACCAGGCTCCGCTATATTATGTCATCATAACAAAATAAGCACCGGTGAACAACACATCACTGCACTCCCAAGACTGGGACACAATCTTGCAGTACTGGCATACCCACAATATGAATCCCATTCAGTTTACATTAAGTGAATCATGTGTTTACACTTCTAGGTAATAATGATTATCACAGAAGACTACAATAACATTAACATTAATAAAAATCTTCTGTCCAAGAGTTATATCTTTAATCATTCTGTCATTTCTTGTTTATGAATTACAATACATTTTATTGTTTCAAAGACAGCACACACTTTTTTACTGCTATTTTCACCTTGTAAGTAGTCTTTTTCAAGTCAGTTATTTGTAAATATTTAGTGAATTAATGGAATAAATAAATCTTTTAAAAACAACACCTCCCTCTCCAAAACAGCTATTTTATTAGTAGTTATTGCCAGACGTCCTTCTCCCTTCCTGTTTCTCCCTCACACAAATGTGCACTGAGATAGATATTCTGAGGTGATGGTAACCTTGCTCTTCATGCACAGTGATGCCAGTAACAGCGCTTTCAGATTTTTTTCTGCCGTGCATCCCTATTTCTTAGCATCGCAAAACCTATTTTCAGACTTGTATGCAATTCCTTACAACTGATACTTAAGTTTGTACCCAAGGCTTATCTCAACAACTTGGCATGATTTGCATAGTCAGGATGCAACCATTACAGCTTCATCATCAAAGGCCTTGACGTCAATGCAAGTCCACTGGCTTCCACAGATTTTGCACCAGTTTCTAAACCAGGCTGTAGCCCCATGGCAGTGACACCATATATTACTGTTTCTGCTCTTTTCCTGTTCAGATAGCTGCTACTGTGGGATATCTGGAATATTTTTACCTTCACTGCACCTTCCCAGTGATCAGTGACTGGTCTCTTTTGCTATCAAGCCTGGCATCAGAAAATACACTTAAGCACTAAGCCACAGACAGCATAAATTAAAGTGCAGCGCAGAGACCCCGGTTTAGTGCCAGGCCAGTCCAACTCAACCTGATGTGTGTTTGCAGCACAGTGCTGTGCGCAGTGCTTGCGCACACCTAGTTGGGGTACGGCTGACCGACCCTACTAGACACTGGATTTTAAGGTCCCACCACCAGACTGACATAGACATATCTTCCCCTCTGCAAGTGAGACTACAGAGCCTCTCACCTCAGCCTTCTCCACCTTGAGCAGCAGTGAAAACAAGCCTGTGAGCAGGGTGGTACTTCTGCCTGGGACAGGGTTCTCAGAGCAAGCTGTCAGCACGGTCAGCATCGACAAAAATTGAACAGTTCATCTTAAACTGCTGTATCAACACATGAAAGCAATCCGAACATCTTCACCAGTTTTCACACGTGTTTAGCTCCCTTTTTTCTTCACTATAAATTATCACATTTATTCATACCACAAGATCATACATATATAACTCTTATTCCTGGATACCACTGTGCTAAGCACCACTCAAACACAGAACACAGACAGCCCCTGACCCAGAAGCTTGCAACTTAAATAATCCAAGACACTTGTCCAATTCACATTGCACTGATAGCTTCACTTTTCCATTAATACACTTCAACTCAGTGAACCACTCTTGTGGAAACCCACAGGAATTTTGCCAATGCATTTCATTTTACACAGAACAAGGCTTCAAAAAAATAGTGGATTTGACTGTGTTTTAGAGAAAAATAACTGCAAGTAGATTCATGTTCTATTTTCTAATTCAGGAATGTTCTTGATTGATCAGCCTACAAGCTCTGAACTAGTAAGACAGCACTGTTCTTGGCAGCATGAGTGTAGGTGGTAACACACACCAACACTTGCACAGTTAACAGATTAAGAAAGAAAGTCCCGTATCATGGCCCTAACTACAAACTCATTGTTAGTGAGCACTGCTCATCAGAGAACACTGAGATCCCAGAAACACATACACACTCCACTGATAATGATGGAGCAAACAGGAGAACACGCCTCTTTTAAAAAAAATAAATCTTAATTCATTCCTTCTGATTCAGTTACCCAAATACAACCGTCTAAAACATACTACAAATGTTAGAATGTAGAGTATTTTTATAAAAATATTTAAAATAAATCAGTATAAGTAAATGTGAAAAAGGTGTCTGGATTTCAGTCCAGAAGTACCATTGAAGTTTTACTAGTATCAGGATATGAGAATTCCTGCATTTTGGGCCAAAATGGGGCAGAGCCTTGTCACTTGCAATGAATAGAGAAGGCAAAATGTCCTTCCCTCTACTACTTCGTCACTTTTCCTTTCACTAACAATCTTTTATACATATATATATAGATAGATATATACCCATTTAAAAAAGAAACACTAAGCCTGAGTTCTTTGGAGCAGAAGGCAAGTGAACAGACCCAACCTCTGGTCTGGCCCTTGAGGGAGAGCTGCATGCGACAAGCGCGCCCATCCCACAGACCGACCGCGGTGTCACGCCAAGGACTTACAGACACTTCTTCCTCGTCCCTGCCGCATGCATCACCCCAGTTCTGTAGTGCCTATTCCCTGGAGCATTAATTTCTTACCGTTGGCAATACAGACTAGGTCATGCAGGCAGAGCTGTGCCCTTCTCCACTCCCACTAGGAGAAGGAAGCTGCCATTTTTAAACTTGACACTGACATAGTATCTCAGCAGCATGCCGGTAGGGCTGGTGACGGGACCTTTCCACTTACAGGGCACTGGTCTACAGCATGACATGAAATTCAGACTTTCTGTAATTGCTGTTAGACTTTGTTGCAGGTTTAAGTATCAAATGTTTCCACATGGATTACAGGCTTGTGCACATAACTGAGCTGTACTGAAGGAAACACTGTTGGGGACCCTTTGAATAAGCAGTTTTAATATGCTTTTTCAGCTCTGCATAAGTGAAGCAGTACCAGTTACCCGGTAAAAACTAAAGTAGCCTGTAAATATGTAAAGCTATGGGACCTACTGGTAGTAATGACTTATCTGCTGAGTTGTACTCCCCATATATACGTTAACTACACAGGGATACAGCACAGCTACATCCCTGAGCAGAAGTTCTAAGCATCAGCTGGCTGCTAGTGTGATGTCTCTGCAACACTTTCTACCGATTTGCTGCAAATCACTCGCCATCTCAAGAACAGCTGTAGCAAGAACTATAGCTGATTTTGAAATTTGCAAGGCAGAAACCTCCCCAAACAAAAAAGATCTGAACGTATTAAGACCACAAATTACAAGGGGGAGGAGCACAGAAAAGGAAAATAAAGAACATCTAAAATATATTAGAAGCACCTTCTGATGCCTCCCTCCATATAACCACTAATTTATTTAAACTGTGCAATTCCCCCCATGCTGACTATCTCCTGTAACTGACCTTACAGACTTGAATTTTTAGGATGGAATTGTAAATTCCCAATAAAAGGAATTCTTTAATGTCTACGGTCAGAGTTCAGTCAGCAGATCACCCATTTATTAGCACTGAAGTGACAACCATGATACAAACTCCTCACTGTGGCGTGATATCCAGATCAAAAAGCAGAAGAAAAACAGTAGTGGAACCTAAATCCCCATTTCAGGGTGCATTTTCCAAATACTTCAAGCTATTGGAGCAACAAATTATATTTTTAAGTGATAAGTAATTGATTTCTGCTTCAGTATGATTATATTCTCTAAGGACTGCTTTTAAAGTATTATGGCAAATAGTTATGACTGCTTTTGAAGCAAAATATTCTGAACAGTTTAAGGTGTTGGTTAAAATGGAGAGGAAAACAATGAACTACCGCATTTAAAAATGCAAGGACCAGAGGATGTATCTTTCGATCTAGTAATGAAATAATGATTTTAAAAATTCCATAAATTTCTCTCTTATCTAAAAGAATTTGGAGCAGGTACAACCATTCGTGCCGAACAGAAGAAAGTTTGTACCCTGAAGTATGTTTTACAGATTTAAGCTTAACTAAAAAACAAAAAAAGCATTTTGTCCTTGAAAGCAGGTAAGTACTCTGTTGCAAGTATTCCCATTCTCTTCATACTTTTGCATTCAGAGAAATAGTCTTCACTTTGCTAACCACTCTTACAAGACTTTGGTACTTGTATACATGAGCTTTTCCACTTCATTTTGTTCCCACACAACTGTTGCACATATAAATCCTCAGTAAATACAAGGGAATTTAACCCCCAAAAAGTTTTCCTGCTCTAGATAGACGACCCCGAAAAACAGACATAAGATCTTTTTTTAAGTAAGCAATAAGATTTTTTTGTGCTTATTTTTTAACTTTTTGTCTTTTGCACTCCTTTCCCCCGAGTTGTGTCTGCTATTTTTGGACTAGAGAGACACTGATCTGTCTTGGCTTGAGAAACTTTTGTTTAGGGATGACTATACCCACTGAGTTACTGCATCAGTTATTGTTACTGTCTGTAGCTATAAAGCTAATTCTACAAAACCGAACAAACTCAATAATATTTTCTTGTATTCCCAAAATTCTTTTGCTGAGAATACACAAACAGCATTGTTTCAAAGGGAAGGAAAATAATGAATTCAAAATAATAGCAATCAAACTCTACATGCATTAGAAAAGGTGCCTCTGCTTCCTTCGTTACATGTACATGGACTATTTCATCTTCAAGCAGTTGAAGAAGACATCATTTAGCTACCAACCCTTCTGGATACACCTAGCAAACTAAGTTTTTATTTGAATCAATCATTCATCTGGGTTATGTATAACAGACATTCACCGATGTACTTCTGTGATAGACTCCCTTGTTGCCTTGTCAGGTAGACAGGTATCAGGTAGAAAGATGTCAGATGTATTGACAAAACAATACATCTGATATCGTTTGGTAACATATGCTACAAATGCAACCAGTTACATCTGGTTTTAGTTATGAATTGCTTTGAGATGTAAATATTATAAAAAAGGAACCTAACATTTACAGTTAATCTACACTCAGTCCCCAAAACCAGGAATTAAGAGTAGAAGGCATAGAAGCATTCATTCATAGAAAAGATTCAAGTCAAGTGATGATGGCCCATCTTTGCTTCCTATTGTGTTGAATATTGAATAGTTAGCCATGGCCACCACTGGAGAAACCTGACTGCAAGTAGCACATTTTAGTTTCAGTGAGCCAAGAGAAGGTAAACAGCCAGCACTGTCAATACATAAACGTAATTTGATCTGTTGACAGTAATTAGACATCTTAGCTAAAAAAAAAAAAAAAAGGATATATCATTGCTTCTAAACTTTTGGGGGCTAAAAATAGGTTTAAAACTAAATACCCACGCTTGGTTTGCATTTTTTGTTTTTTAAAGTGCTAGCAAGAATCTTCACACTGGCACTGCGGAGACTGCTAAAGGCAATTTCCAGCGGAGTGTGGCCTTGGGATTACACATGCAGTGTACAACCTCAGATAAGGTCCTCAAGCCAACCAAAGAAGTCAAACATAGGCTGCAAGGCAATTAGATACCTAAGAAAAAATCTTCCTGCACCAAATACAATGGAAAGTCTTGGTGCATCCACCTGATTGTATCAAATGAATCCTTAACATTTGCCTAACAGTCGTCACGTGTGAGCTGCTTACTGGAAGCTTTGTGATGGCATAATAAGACAAAGAATTAAGACAAATATTTATCTCTACAAAACAAGAATGAGCAGAGAGCAGAAAATGATTTCACCTTCACACACAAACAGATGTTTTTCAGTGTTTTTGTTTCTTTCGTTTTGTTTTTGCTAAATCAAGGAAAGAATACAGAGCAGAAGCTGATGGGAGGAAGAAGTGCTGACGAAACAAACCACTCAATCTGCACTGACTTCACTGCCAGAAGTTAGAGAGAGGTACAAACAGAACCAAAAATGATGCCAAAAACGTGCTCTCTGGGGAAGCAGAAAATCCACTCTGTTCTCAGCTCTGCTGCTGTAAATCCACAGTAACTCCGGGCATGTGACATGAGCTGTTCTGGACCTACAACAGTGTAACCTGGGCCCATGTGGCTCATGTTGCCCTGATACATGAGGGTGTTATAGCCATGTATGCATCCAGAAGAAAAAATTCTTCTTCCTTTGCACAGAAAAAATGAAAGATCAACAAGAGTGACTACCTTCTACATAACCTAGAAAAGCAGCACACTTCTCACAGCAGAGACAGGTCTTCTACTGAAAAGTAGAGCAAATTTGTCAGACTTTTCAATGACATAATACTAAGCATATTAACTTCTTTTTTTTGAGAAACCAAATATTTGTACTTTAACTGCTATAAACAACTGATGGCCATGGACAGAGCTATTTCAGTAACAAGATCAGTATTGGAGACTGCAAAAAGTAATCTGCTTACAGAGCTCATAATTCACATATGAAAGTAACATATTAATAAGTGTTCTAGATTGTGTTCCTCAGAGATGTTACAAACACAAACATCTATTGAATTAGACCTAATAAAAAATTTAGATATTCATTGTGAAGCCCACTTATGACAGACAGCAATATATGGATGCTGACACTGAAAAGGCAGATATTAAAACTTATGTAATGTAATGTTCCCCTCAATACAGACATAAAGACCCGAGCACTAAAAAAGCAAGAGTTTCTGGCATTGTGTATACAGCAACACTTCTGTGTTTTCCCCACGTTTTCCTCCCAGACTCCCTCAGCCAGATCACTCTGCAGCCCTAGCAACCCGTTTATGCTTAGCTAGCTATCCACCATCATTATCCATACCACATTCTGCCCTCATGGATGACCTTAAACTGCAATCCTGGAAAATACCTTGCTCACCAACCCAAAGCGTCACTTGCTATAATTAGCATTCTGGGAGCTAACAATACAGCCATTAAGGCACTGAGAAAGACACATGTCCTGCCTTAGTTCAGTGTATATCAAGTGATCAGATGGCCAGATGACCATTAAAGCAGCAAAGTCTTTATTCTGATGATCAGCTCCCCTGCCTCAACCCATAGCCTGTCTGTATAGGGTTTCCCTCACAGAGATGAACAACGATGCTCTTTCACGTTACCCTCCTCGCTATGAAATGCAGTGCTTCCAAATCTCCCTTCATATTCCCAGGAAAGACTGCAATGAGAAAAATCTGACTTCTAGTAAAACAACAGTCTCAAAATCAGGCTGTCATTCAGCAGAAACAGCTTTTGCTGAGCACACACAACTTCACCGTACGGACACTGCCTACTGCAACATCCCCCCTCGCCAAGGGCATGGAACAGCATGAGAATGTTTCATCTTCATTTCAAAATTTTAATATTTTAATATTTTAATCTTACCACCATCATCTTGTTCCAATTTGGATGGCTAGCTAGATGATTTAATACACTGAAGAAATACTAAAACCACTACTGCAAAGATTTATGTAAAGCTACTATACAAAATAAATTAAAGAGCTTGGTGCTAGAGTGATGCTGCAAACCATTTAACATCATCAAATTTCATTCATGTAAATCCCCCCTCACCAAAACAAAGACACCAGACTGCTGTCTAATTCCTAATTTCTGCTAAAAGCATCAAAATTCACTACGGTTTCATGTATAGTGTCAAGCAGAACAGCAAATACTCCTTCTAATGATAACATTTATTTTCAGGATCATTTTGTGTACATAAAATAGTCTATTCCAACAAATAAAGATGCCCTCTAGTTAAAACTGAAAAAAAAAAAAAAAAAATCCACTGAAGAGCAGGTGAAAGAAATGTGTTTTATTTGTGTAAACTAAACTTTTAACTACTGAGCAAATCAAAGCCATTAAGATCTCGGGAGACATCTTCTGAGGACTATGACTTCTACACAGCACAGAATGGATTCAGTGGCCATATTTGTCCTTTCCCAAGACAAACGGCTATTGTCTCTGTCTCCAGCTACACAAAAAGGGATGTTTCGCTTCAGATGGCACAGTGTTAAGAACATTCTGATCTGTGGGGTTTTGGGGTTTTCTTCTGAGAGCTTTTTTTAGAAATGTGCTTCTCTATGGACTATGGATCTACATGTTTTTGGTGGACTAATTAGTAACTGCTATCCAGAGCCAGTATCATTCATTTGGCAAAATACTTACATATTCCCTCAAGGGAAAATCTGAGGCAAAACACACAAAACTGGCTGTGCAGCTAGCATGAATGACATAAGTATTTAATTCCCAAAGCCAAAACATAACCCTTTAGTGTTTTTGAAACATGAATTTAACAATTCTGTTAAATGTGAAGAAACATCATCGTGGGCTCAACTCCTCTGACAGAGGGTAATTATGCTAGAGACATATTAATCTAATACGCACTTCTATATCTAACTTGCTTTTAGCTGTGTTTTGTTTCAGTTTTAGAGGAGTCAGTGGCTAGCCAGCTTACTGTCCAAACCATTGCAGTCATTTCAGGGACAGTAACTGCAAATTAACATATGGAAAAGCCATTACTAGTTTAGTAGAGATTTGAAGAAAATTCAGCCTTGTTTGCAACCCTGAGTTCAATGTACCTGACCAAACAAATACGCTTCTTCCCAGGATCAAGGTGATGCAGAACTGCCTCAGTTTCTAAATAGAAATAAACTCACAAAATCAAAACTTTGTGATAGGGTTGTCTTCACTCTCCCTGACTAGAAAACAGCTGAGGTAGTCTTTGTTGCTTTTACTTTCAGTATTACTTTTACACTATACATTCTTGTCCTGCCATTTCGGAGACAACAAATAAATGTTTTACAAACGTGTATCAGACTGTAGTTAATATTTTTCAGTAATTTTCACTGAGAGGTACAAATTTTATAAGCTTCGAACATGCATCAATTAAAAAGTTAGTAACACAATGACTATTTAATGCTACTTAATAATAATAATAACAATAATAATAATAACAATAATAATAATAACAATGATGATTAACGAGTGATATGTAAAACAGGGACCAGCATGGATGCTGAAGTTATTCAGAGCCACTTCACAAGTGACAATCTGCGAAATGCTTGAGTAGACAGTCAGGAATTCCTAAGCAGTAATTCTGTTGAAAAAAAACTGGTGGGAACAGAGGTGAAGAATGTGAGACAAAGAGGAGAGGCTTTGTAGAATTTAGTTACCACTGAAACAACAACATGCTTATTAAAATACAACTATTACAGACTGAGTAGGTGTCTAGGGTGCTCCATCTGCTCCCATTATGGGGAATATTTTGAAACTAGATGTCACTGTTAACACGGCATTTTCAGAACATTCTTAAATGATTAGTCTTGCCATAACATGAGCAAACAACACTGACACAAAGCATTTACTTTAACAAACTACATTCCATAATTCTGGCAATTTTAACAATAAAAACTACAACGTCAACATGATCTCTACACTCAGTTTATAAGAGCAGCTATTTCTCTTCGTAACAAATTGAGAAGTAATTCAAGGAGTAACTTCTAAAAGTAACATAACCATAACAGTTGGTGTGAAATTTAACGGCTGATTTAAATCAGCTAGCTGTCACAAATAACTCCCCTAAACTGCTTCTAAAATGGGCAGACATGGAAAGGAAGAGGAAAATTAAAATGGTCAACAACCTGTTTTAAATATGTTGAAGATCTTCCAGCTTAAGGAAGGAGAAATTCATTCCAGGATCTCAGAGCTGTCCCAGGCATTAAATCTTTTGTAGAGAATCATCCTAATTGTCTCCTTTGAGTTAACCTATCTTATATTCCTAAGCAATCCTACCCAATCAGCAACTCATTTCTTTTTGTTAAAGCTCTGTTTGAGAAATTCAATTTCAAGCTGTCAGCACTGATAGCCGTTTATTCTGCACCCACATTGATGTCTGCGGGAGGAGGAGGAGGTTGGAAAACTAGCTGAAATGAATGAAAGTCTGCCCCTCAAATGCACTTTTTCTGATTTTTAGGGGAAGAAAAAAGTTATATTATCATAATTGTTCTGCCTGTTCCCTTTTTTTGATCTTGACAAATCCCCAACAATATTTTGCACTTCCTTATTTTTTTTTACAGCACAATAAAATTCAAATTAAAAAACCCCAAGCATTTTCCATTGGAACCTGACATAGCTAGTTCATCTACCTTATCCTCCATAAATTTAACTTACAAACAAAATTTAAAAAGCTGATATCAATGTAGGATATCAACAACTACTCTTACAGACATTTTATGGTATCTGCCCACTATGTTTTAGCAAACATACCTTAAGTTTCATCAAAAGACTGAAATCAAATTTCTATGCTACAGTAAACAGTGTGGCATTAACCTCTCTGCAGAAGTTCATCAGATTAAAAGGCAAAGCATTCCTGACGATTTGTGACACAGTATACAACCCAACAAACACTCAGAATATGAAGGACATGGAAGCTCCATGCCATTAAATATGAAAGTCCCAAAGCTGAAGAGGCAAAACAAGAGAGAAAAATAGAAAGACAGACAGAAAGAACTAAACAAACAGAACAACCTTACCTTTCACAAGCTCGGACAGTCCATGCAGCAATTATCCATAATGAGATACTAAAAACCAACAGTACAGTTCCTGGACATATTGTCATTAGAGTCTTCATAACAAAACGGGTATTGAAGTTTATCTTATTTAATGCTCCAATGCTTCTAGATGAGGCATCAGTGAAAAGTTTGCTATGCAAAAGCATAACTCTGGCAATAAGATAAAGTCTTAAGAACATTGGTATAGACAAAATAATATCCACATCAGCTGTTGTTGTGGATGGAGTGTAAGAAAAGGCGAGCCGGGCTGTCCATGTGAACGTATAGTTCCCAGGTATGGGATGTATAGCACACACCAGTATTTCCAAGCAGATAAAGAAAATACGCTCATAAGTCATGGCTATTCTCCAGTCATCTGCTCCATTGTCCACCATGAACAACTGAAATAATAAAATATAAGGTTAGCTTTAGTACATCATTAACAAACCTCGTTATAATTCCATTTTAAACTACCATAATTTTCAGAACTGCCAATGACCTCTAAAAAGAAAATAAATATGACATTCAGAAAATGACATTGTTACAACACTATGAAGTGAAACGTAACTCTGGTCAAGACAAAAAGAATTTTTTCATGCACTATTTTTAAAATGGTACATGAAACTGAATTTTCACGTTATTTACTAAGAATGCCTCATATTTTCTTGGATTGTATTTTCTGATAAAACAAAACTCTGGACCAATTAAGCCTTGTCCCTTCCAAATCAACTGCTTACTCTAAGTTCATAAAACTGAGAAAAATTTAAGACAGTGTTTTCAGAATGTGTATCTAAATTACAAATCAAAAATGCTTTCTAAGATGCAATGTTAAGCCTGCCCTACAGCATATCCATGCTTCAGCCAGTGCAATATTACAGCTTCTGTAGAACTATCCAAGCTTTCTTCAAGCTTCAGGCACCAATACAGATCAATGCAGGATGCAAAACTACATGAGAAACTGCACAAAGACTCAAAATATATCTCATAGTGAAAATCTGAAAAGCAAAGGCTGGCAAATATCAGAGTAGCACAGGCAGCCAAATAATGTCTGCTAGTAGCTGAAAATTAAATACACAGGTTGGTTCTCACGCAGTCAAGGCCTTCAGTTTGCCACCCGGGAACAAAGGTACTGAAACATTTCACACTATTTAGTAAATGTTGTTCCTGATGTTTTACAAAATAAATACTTGATCAAACAGTATTTGTCACCAGTAGAGAGAAGAAGTTGCAAATAGACAACTTTTCAGACATGAACATAACCCATAATGAGAAAGAAAACACAATCTCAGTTGCAGGAGACCTTCTTGTCACTTCAGCTGTAGTCCGAATCTAAACAAGGCTGTTCAGTAAATAGGTAAGAGGAAATAAAAATACTTTTGCAGTATGCTTAAAATTAGATTATTAAAAAATAATGGGTGAGAAGGAAAAGTACACAAAGAATACGCTCCTTAATGTAAGAAAAGTATTTTCAGCATGCTACACACCATACACACAGACAAAAAAACAATTACTCTTCTCCACTGCTCTTTGCCCTTTTCCATCTTTCAAGAGTTTAAAAACATAAACCTGATCTCTCTGTATGTTTTTCAGAGATTGAGAAAACAGTCTACATCCTCCTCCCAATACACTCAGTTTGTCTTTCAGAAAATTGCTCCAGTCATTTGTTTAGAAGAGTGATAACCACAAATTAACTTTATTGTAGTTGAACTGATACTAAAAGAAATAAAGAAGTTAACTAAAGTAAGAAACAAAACAAAAATTTCTGTATTTGTGGACCTGTTTTTCACCCCTTTATGTTCCCTCCCTCCATCTTACTGTACTGGGTGTCAGTGACAAGGTTTGGTACTGGAGGAGCTGCAAGGGTGGTGTCTGCGAAAAGAGGTCTGGGGCCGCTCTCCAGTCAACCCACTTCAGGACATAGCTGAGCTCATCAGTGAAGCTGCTGGTGCTTCTGTCAAAGCATGTTTAAGAAAGGGCAAAACACTGCCCAGGCAGTAAGGAGTGAGGGGGAAAAAGTGTGAGGAACAACCCTGGAAATATTAAGGTCAGAGAAGAAGAAGGGGGGAGGAGATGCTCCAGGCACTGGAACAGAGATTTCCCTGCAGCTCACAGAGAAGGCCATGGTGAAGGAGGTGTCTCCCTGAAGCCTACAGAGAGAACCACACTGGAGCAGATACCTACAGCACAGTCCATGGAGGAGCCCACGCCAGAACAAGGTACGTACTTCCTGAAGGAACTGCCACCTGCGGAGAGCCCACACTGGAGCAGATTCTCCTTATGTGAACTATCGCCCACGGAGGATCCATGCTTGAGCAGGTTAAACTGAAGGGCTGCAGAACGTAGAGCAGACCCACACTGGAGCAGGTGAAAAGCGTGAGGAAGAAGGAGCTCTGGAGAGGAACTGTTGTGGACAGACTCCCACTCCCATATCCCCTGCACCACTCATGGGGGAGAATACAGAGGGGCTGGGAGTGAAGGAGAGATGTTGAGCCTGGAAAGAGGGTGGCGGGGCAAGGTGTTTTAGTTTTTGTCTTTGTTTCTCACCATCCTACTCTACTTTTAACTGACAATAAATCAAATTAATTTTCCCCAAGTTGAGCCTGTTTTGCCAGTAACAGTAATTGGTGAGGGATCTCCTCACCTTTATCTCAACTCATGAACTTTTTCATCTTATTTTCTCTTTGTCCTGTTGAGGAGGGAGAGTGAGAGAGCGGCTGGGTTGGGGTCTAGCAGCCGGCCAAGGTCAAGCCACCACACTGATGTATAGTTCTTACCTCCACTGCAATACTATTAAAGACAAAGAAACAGAGTGTTGAATTAAGCTAAAGAAACACTCAGTGAATTCAGTGTATGCAACATGAGCACATGCACTTTCTTTTAACCTGTGGTCATTCTGCAAACTTCACATACTAGATGTGCAAACTGATACTGGAAGGCAAATTTATGTATGTATTTATGTATGTATTACCAAAAGAGTGCCAGTTTGCACATATCAAATGTACTATTTGGTACGAAGGGCCAAACTTTCAAAGTACAGTAAGGTTCAAGTGCATGTGATTCTTGTGATTAGCCTGTAAATGTTGTTAGTCAGATCACAGAAGTGCTACATCAGTTATGAAGAGGTCCAGGTATGCAGAACACCCAGAATACAGATGAATAGTAACCAGCTTGACTGAAAAAGAGATTGATAATATTAAATCTCTCAAATGCTGTGTGCCTTTCTGTAGAAAAGAATAAATTAACAACAGTTAAATATTTGAATTCTCAGATACATATCAAATACATGTCAACCTGGTAGTGTTTTAAAATTTCTTCTAAAATTTCAAAATCTGCTGGAAAAAAGCAATGGTCTTTTGTCCTCCCTTTTTACCCACATCTTCAGATTTCAAAAAGAATGCTATATGTGGAAAAGCAATTCAAGAAAAATTATACCTTTAGTACTGTTTCAATTTAAAAGATGAGAACAGAAGAATGCTGAGTTAAACTCAGGCATTAAAATTTGATCTTACAATTTTCATAGAAGAAAATGTCATTTAATCACCACATTTAAAAAAAAAACACTTTAAGATGTCATTATAGAATACATACTTGATAAGATATTCACCTGTTAGCAGAAGAAATTCTAGCATGCTACAAAGAAAAAAGTTTCTCAGTAGTGCTCAGAGGAACAGGTTACGTTTGCTGACACAGAAGATACCTACCAACTTCCCTTGACCTCAGCTGTGCCAGTTTCTGCTATGAAAAATAATACTTTAGAGTATACTTCAGCTGTCATATAATAAGGTTTAGGAGGTGAAAACATGGAAGGTAGAAAACACCAGAAGCCACAAAGGACCACAGATCCAGTACAAACACTTCTAATTCATAAAATTATTAATATCTCAAAATCCTATCTATGAGGAAGATTGCCTTACAATTCTGTGTTTCTAAATTCAAACTATGATGGATATCAAACACTCTGGAACAATTATGGGCCTCTAAAGCTATGAATAATAATTAAATTGGGACACACTGAAATGACACAGAAATTAGTACAGGCTTGCATGTACATTTTATGTACTTGCAATTATGCAACCCACTAAATGCAAGTTTCACGTTTAGTTTGGAAGATACAGAGGTATCTGTGCGTGTCTGTATGTTTGGCTAGGTACACTTCCTACTTGGAAAACAAGGAAGGTGAATGAATAAAGAAGACAAAGAACAGCCGAACAGCACAATTTAAAGGGTACACATACAACCTCTCAGCTGCTTTCAGTCAATTTTGTTATAATAACCATGCATTAATTTCAAGACACGACTCCCCATCTGAACAGAGAACGAAGCTAGAAATAAAATGAGAACATAAGACAAGGAGGAGCAAACTCTTCCTACAGAATTGAGTTCTGCGCTCCACAGAGAAGGCCAAACTCCAGTCAAGGTCAAAGATGTTATGCTTGTTCATAGCTTTCAAATTTCTTATAATTATTCAGTGCTGAAATCTAATGCAAGTACTTTATCAGTGTTCTGCAAAGTTCTTCAAATACAGAACTCTCATATACCTTCACTATGCCTGTACTCTATAAGAAAAATTTTGAAGTTATTTTCAACTGAAATTATGTAATTTATTTCCAGCATGTTGTATGTAAATGTTAGACATAGATCAATCTTTAACTTCAACTAAACTTGATATTTGTAATGCCACACAGTAAAAACACAAAACTAAGTATCGTATCATAGATGTTTGTATAAGCATGTGCATATTTACATAGCACTTTGTTAAATTCATATAACACCAGATGAGAAAAAAAGAAACACATTCGAAGTAGACAGATTGCACAAGATGACAACTTACATCAGAGACACCCTGAAGCTACTTAAAACCAAAGAAGAGAAGTTAATTTTGTAAATCATTAGTATATCAAAACAGATTCATATCAGGCTATCAGAGGATGCTGATAAATGCGAAAACCAAGGAAACTAGCCATTTTCGAAAAATGCCTTTACAGTCCAGGTGAAACAACAAACCTGAAAACCACATAGCTACCTTGCTGTCATAGTGTGGGGATATATTAACAAAGGAGGAAAAAGAAACCCATAAACAGTGATAAAGTAGCATCAGCTGCACTCCTGGAAGCATTCGCTGCAGAGGGAAATCAACACTACTCACAAACATATTGTTTCAATTGTCTGATTTAAAAATCCAAATTTAAAATGGCTAAATACTGGAGTCACTTAAACCTTATAAAAGAACTGATGTGACTACGATTCAGAGTAGCAAACTGTAGGCCCTTGGGCTGCTGATTTACCAAAATTTTCAACCAGACATTTTTCTACAGTTTGTAGTCCCCAAAATATCATTTATACAACCAAAAAGACCATTATGCTACTCAGAGAGGAAGAAGATACTGCTTTTGTCTCACTAGTCCAAACAATCAAGTTCTTGTCCCACAGAACTCCATTAAGTACAAATTATTTAAAACCACATGGTGGTGGGAGATAGACATCTCAAGCCTTTAACACAGTTCCCCCTAACTAGGGGATGAAAAAGACCTTCTTCCACCATCAGAAGGCACATAATCAGGTGGTCTGTAAGTTACCTAAAGGCCTGCCCTTGACCTTGGAGAGCCTGCAGGAGTTCCTGAGGGCTGCTGTACTCCTCATCCTAAATACAACGCCAAAAAGCAGATATTAGTGGGTTTAGGTCACACACAAAGATATGAGGCAACAAACACCTTCTGCATGCAAAGCACAAAAGGTAAAGAATACGTTTTTCACAAAAATACACGAGGACTTGGCTACCTGATATTTTCCAGAATGTTTCCCGCATCCATAGTTAAAACCAAGCTTTCTAGTATATCATCAGAAATTGATCCACAAGGTCTTGTGGGTGTAACTATCTACCGAATAAAACATGCTTAGTGCATTCAAATGGGGAGGCTAGACTGCTCTATCACTTACACATATATACATGCACACACACACACACACAGTTATAAAAATGCCAATTTATGCAGACCATTGTGAAAGACCGGTACTTAGCTTCAGCACAAAATTTACATAGTATATCTATTTAAATTTGGAATCTCTTTGTAAAATTATTTTTTTGATACTTATTGATATTTTGCTATAGACACTGTGTATGTCCACGCATGTAAAGAAAACTCCTTGTTAATGTGTGCTAGTGGCTAAGCAGGCTCAAAATACTTCTCTCAAAGACTGCATTTAAACCTTACCATCTCAGGAAGGGGTGTGTAAGAGAGGCTTAGACCATTCCTAGTTGTTATGAACCATATTTTCAGAAGTGTAGAATCAAAAACTTCACATTAAAATACATCTGAATAATACATCTTAATTACTCTGACAGGTCACACATAACCACAACCATTTAAAAAAACAGGTATGTGTCAAACAACACTCTTTTCAGGTTTGTCTATGTCTTTTTTTAGCCTCTGTCCCTGAGATCATGATAAAAAAATCTACCCCAAACACTCTATGAGATTTTTTAAAAAGAAAGGACATATATGATCAAATAAACTCACATAGGGTTAAATTCTGCCTAAGCACACAACGTTAAATTCTGCCCATTCATATTTTGCTTCTGTTTGAAATCACATACTGGCAGTATTCTTTTTAGCTTTCTCTCTCCAAAGATATTTAGAGGCATTGCTCAATATTTTTAAATGTTACTGGCCAGACTTTCAGCACTACCATTCATCTCAACCAAATGTGAAACATCTTAACCCCCCCAACAGCCTACAATGCCAAAAGACCATTATAGCACTCAGCAATGCTGGGATGTACGTAATTTCTTTTCTTATAGGTCTCCCCATATATAGGTATGTGCACCAAAGAGGGTGAGACACTGAAAATGCCATTCTTTCTACCCAATAACTTTGTATGCAGGAAATAGTGTTAAGAATTGTAATCCAAGGACTACGAAGGAAAAAAAAGGACATCTCAAGATACCAAGATTTCTTTCCCAATACTATGGAGAACAAGAACCCCCTGAGAAAAGCATAATTATGCACAAAACTAAGAAATCATCACAACCTTACAAATATATAACAAAATCAAAACAATTAGATAATGCACTTCTTAATAGAAAGTGATGAATTAGGAAAAAAAAAAGATTAAGTCAAAACAAAAGACTTTTTCACTTTCATTATTAAATAGATATTTCACAAGACAATCTCCTGATTTCATAGACTCATAGAACCATACAGTGGTTTTGGTTGGAAGGGACCTTAAGGCTCATCTGGTTCCAACCCCCCTGCCGTGGGCAGGGACACCTTCCACTAGACCAGGTTGCTCAGAGCCTCATCCAGCCTGGCCTTGAACACTGCCAGGGAGGGGGCAGCCACAGCTTCTCTGGGCAACCTGTGCCAGTGCCTCACCACCCTCATAGTGAAGAATTTAATTTAATTTAGTTTGAAATCTTGCTGGAACAATCACAGAAGAGCTTCCTCAGATCTGTAATCAACAGGGAGAAATTTAGTTATATGAATTTTTATGATCCTTTGAACCCAATCAGAGGTCCAGAAATAAAAGTCCACCACTCAGGGTTACTATATTCATTTGAGATACTCGGTCACACCAGTATGTGACTGAATTAAACTGACTGAATCAGGAGTTTCTACAAAGTCAATGTCTGTGACAGGTATATCTTCATTTTAACAATATCATTAATTTAACAGCTATTTCGTTATACCTAAGTTTCAGATCCCACCCCGTCCAGCTGCTTAAAACACGATGAGAATAAGTGCCTTAAGTTATCACATGTAGAAGGCTTACTTCCAGCACCAGCAGTTCCCAAAAGCTCTTGTGACTGGAGTTGACAGTCAAAAATGCTCTCCAAGCAGATACAAGGAGGAGCATGACTTAATAAAGCTCTGGATATCACTTAAGAAGAATAACAGAAAAGGAACAGCTGAGCTAGGTCTCCCGTCTAAACATGCAAAACAGGAAAATGGCACCAGTTCACTAAACCAGTATTAATCTCATTTTATATTATTTATTGTTCTGTTATTTAAAAAGTAGGCAAGAAATGACAAAGAAAGTAAAAAGAGTATGTATGTTACTACTTAACAGATGTAATTACTAGAGAATACACTGAGCAACTCCGGGCAACCCAGAATAGCAGCTTCATACAATTGGCAGAGACGGAATGAAAAACATACATAGTTCTCAACCACAGCTTTTTTTTCCCCAAGAACCTAAGGACTGAGCAAGGTCATTTGGATGTAGCCAGCCCTTAGGAGACATTTTAGCACCTAGCCTATCCTAACCTAACCTAACCAATCAAAGCACACCATGACTTGTTCAGAACTCAGCTTCCATCAGCTGCCTCTCCACACTACCCCCTGCTTTTGCTGACCTGCTCCGCCTTGCTCTCCCTGCCAAGAGAGTGCAGCAGGACATGAGTTATGCCAGAATTTTTACCTGTGAAAGTGAAAGTTGCAAAGAAATACTGAACTAATTGCTTGGGTTCCCCTTGCACTTTCACAACAAATGACTACACTGAACCAATTACCACGGTAATAAAATAATACCAAAACAACAAAAAAAGCTCTTTAAAAACTCCTGGTCTTTTAGGTGTGTTACAACTACTACACTGATCTTGGCAGTACAGGGACGGAAACACCAATTTCAAAGTTAGGGGTGAATTTAGTTTTGCACTGAAGCAGCAGTTCCAAAACTTCGTATATGAAGAACACAGCACAAGTTCCCACACAATAACTGTGCTATTTCACAAAACTAACTTTTAGAATGCATTTTTTAGGAAACCTAATGGTTTGTGTTGTATTTTTACCATTTCAAATACCTCAAAAATCAAGTAACCCTGATCCTAGAATCTTCTTGCAGAAGCAAAACTCACTGGAGAGAACTATCTACATTTCAATATTTTTATGTTATTAATTTTAAATTATTATTTTACAATTCTTCACTTAGGATTTGTTTTTCTTCATTCAATACTAAAATTAATTTATTGCACGGATCACTGCATGAAGAAATGCCATCTCCCAAAACGGCTGCCATCTGCCACTGTTCCCAATGCGAGAGAAGCCTCACTCTTCAGGGATGATCAGCTTCATTACTCACAGGAAAACTGCAACCAATTAAAAAAAAGGATGTATTTTCTGAAGAAATTGGCAATATTTTTGGAAGTGAATAGGGGAAACAGAAGTTAAAGGAAGAAACACCGAATCTGAAGCTAGATAAAATGAGTTAACTCATCTATTCTGCCAAAGAAGTACAGATTGACTCTAAACTTAGGAACTTGTTTTTAAGGAATGCCTGGTACCAACACATCATATACACAAGAATCTGTCTTCTCAGTTCCTTCTTTAGTGCTTACTTATGACATAAATACTAAAGGTATTTGGGAAAGTTTGCATGTTTGTTTATAAACCAGGTAAATATTTATTTAACTGACAATGGGTGAATAACCATCAGCACCACAGGAATTATTAAGTCTCTGTAGTGTTTTTACTGTCTCCAAAACACAGTGAAAGTGGGAACTTCATTTAAGGATATGTTTAAAATACAGAAATGCAAAATTGAAGTATTTAAGCATTGTCCTAAAGCATGACCACTTAAATAAGGGAAACTAAGAACTGGGCAGCAGGAGAAGCAGCGTGGAGTTAGATGTACTCCTGTATTTAAAAATCCTAATAGAGTCATGCACTAATTCTAAGTGAATGGAGGCATTCTTGCAAGAACTGCCTCTGTAATTTATCCCAGCAAGTATAACTGGGAGGGAGCAGGAATAGAGCCACTGTTTAGTTACTACCTGTTACTCCTGAAGGCCTAAAGTGGGCTTCTGGCTAAACCATATGCCAGATAAAGTCTTTAAACTGCCTCAAGGATTCAGTTAAAATATCTTTAAGGGCAACTTTGAACATCAGATTAAATAAACAGACATGAGTTTCTTTACAGGTATTTACCTATATTTCTTTACAGGCAAAATAGTGTTTTATTTGATTGTTACCAATTATGACCGCAGCTGCTTCCTCAGAAAAACAAACAAACAAACAAACAACTCCCCAAAACCTCAAATCCCAGCATATTCTGCCAAACACCTCTTAGCATACACAGTTCTTGTTGCTGCCACATTAATTATCTGAATGGTATAGCTTCATAAAATCTGTCTAGTTTTCAGCAGCTCTCTCAGGTAAAAGATGCTCTGTCCTCAAATCTATTGAGGTTTTTTTAAAAGTCTGCAAACCAAATACATGAAACGAGTTCTAACTGAGTGCAGCCAACCTCCTTACCTTCCAGGCTTTAAGCACAAAACTACTATTCACAATGTTTTAGAAAGCTTTATTTTCACAACTATTATGTTCAATGGCATAGTTCATGGCAGGAAAAAGTGACATCTAGCAGCTAACACCGGATGATACCAGCCACAACATATATACTAAAGTCACAGGTGAGAGGCAAGCATTACTAATTTTGGACAAGCTGACATCTCTGATCATAGGCTGGATATAAAAAATCTGTTCATCTTTCTTATTTTCCTTCCAAGTGCCAAAAGGCAGGGGAAAAGAATGATCTGCCAGCTTACAGCCACACTGCTAAACTTCTCATCTGGCTCTGCTGCATCTCGTTCTACTGCTGGGAGGTAGACAAATGTCTCTTCATATATGGCTGCACATAAAGACGGAGAACCAAATATTTTCCTATCTGACAACCAAATCTGGAAAACAGACTGGCCATGGGTAGTTGCCTTTTTTTTTTTTTTTTTTTT
>Ga0065711_1028374_pt1 | contig 41647 bp, 20 predicted proteins | sample Hoacrofraction12_FD_59098 | JGI IMG/M metagenome (GOLD analysis project Ga0065711, IMG submission 59098) | Hoatzin crop microbial communities from Cojedes, Venezuela - Epithelial fraction 12 v2 (version 2) | ecosystem: Host-associated > Birds > Digestive system > Esophagus > Crop | place...
CCCTTGTCCTGTCACTGGGCACCACTGAAAAGAGCTTGGCCCCATCCTCCTGACACCCACCCTTAAGATATTTATAAGCATTTATTAGGTCCCCTCGCAGCCTTCTCTTCTTCAGGCTGAACAAGCCCAATAATTCCAATAATTGTATTATGCTGCAGAGGAAAAAAATCAATTAGTCACTCAACAATGAGGAACATGCCTTTACTGGAAAATGAACATTCTTTTTGTATTTTCCCCATATTTTTAGCATGCAGTTATTTGTATGCACAGATAGCTAAAACAGAGTTCATGAATGCAAATATAATTTCCTCCTTTCAATCAGGTAGACTTATAATTATCTGATTATGTTTATAGCAGATGCATGTATGAAACTGAGGTATATTTTCTGCAGCATAGAGTAAAACAAGAACAAAGTGCTGTAAGTCATATTTGCAGTCCTGGGTTCTTGATTTAGCCTTTGGTTAGCTGGAAGCAGCACCCTGGGGTTGACTTACATTACAGTTGGCTCCAGCACCTTGTGTTGGGGCACTTACTAGCTGTGAATGACCCACACCGTGAATTTCACGCTCCTCAGTGGTACTGCTGCCTCTGCATGCACTGATGGGACTGTGCAGGAAATAGTGAAGAGCTGTTTCTGACTCTGTCCTCCACTTACAACATATGCTTCATTATTACTGCAAATTACTGCTAGCAGTCTCTGTTAGTGGCTAACACATAAAAGATCATTTGACAACTGCTTCACACATCTTCTAATAGCAACTTTCTTTAGACCACACTTTCTTTTAAACTGAACTTCATTTACTTCTGTAGGTATTAGAAAGATAGGATAATAGGAAATGGCACTAGACATAATAATTTACAAACCATTTGAGGGAAATCATATTAAATTCTAGCAGTTATTTACAGATAACCACGTAACTCCAAATTTGGAAAGATGACTGCTTCCCTAGAGATTTATTTTTAGGGTGGCACTTTCAAGCAACACCACCCATTTCCTGGGAACAAACTCTTAACGTCATCTCACAAGGCAATTATGTTTCTCTTCACCTTCTGTTGACAGTTTTTCTTTTCTTCTTATGCGTAAATTATTTAATGGGGAAAAGCATCAAGCTAAAAAGTTTAGATGAACTTCCTAAAAGACAAGATATGATTGATGCTCTTTATTCTTGCCACTGACTGGAGCACTTGGTCATCCCTGAGTATCTGCCCCTCACTCTCTCCACTTTCAAGCTTCCTAGTGTGCAAGTGTGGAGTCCTGCAGTGGGGCTGTTAAGAAAAACCTGCATTCTGAGATTTCTGTCATTTGATTTGAAATATGCTGCTTTTTAGTTTGGTTGAGGAAGGTTTGCAAGGCATTCATTTTGACTGCTTGCTGCCTGCTCAAGATGTGAAGGGGCAGTTCCTGCAGTGATCTCTCAGGATCAAACTGGAGCTGGCTTCTGGCTTATTTCATAAACAAAGGAGGGAGCACGGATTGAAGAGCTAGTCCATAAAAATCCTGGCAAGTTAAAAGTGTTCAAGCACAGTGACAGCAACTCGAGGTTGTTAGTAGTCAAATAAAAAGTAGTCACCATGAGTCTTATGTAAACACTAGAGGTAGAAAGCCTAACAGGAAAAAAGATCTCTTTTCTCTCCACTGTGTGGGAAAGAAGAAGCAAGCTCTGGAAGGCTTGTTTTAAGCAGAATATAAGTCTAACAGTGCTGGTTTTGACTGGGATAGTTAATTTTTCCATGTTGGCTTGTATGGGATTATGTTTTGGATTTGTGCTAAAAACAATGTTGATAACACAGGGATGTTTCTCTTTTCGCTGAGCAGTGCTTACAGAGAGCCAAGGACTTTTCTGCTTCTCACACCACCTCACCAGCAAGGAGGCTGGGTGTGCACAAGATGTTGGGAGGGGACACAGCTGGGACAGCTGACCCCAACTGACCAAAGGGATATTCCATACCATATGATGTCATGCTCAGCAATAAAAATCTGTGTACAAGCTAATATGGAAAAAATAACTCTATCCCAATCAAAACCAGCACACTACCCCAGGCACTCATCCTAGTGTCAGGCTGTATTGTCAGCATCTGTTTTTTTTTTCTGATTCTGGAAGCAGGACATTATATCTGTGTTCATGAAACAGCTAGCAGGGGCTGTAGTCTGGCACAGACCCTATTTGGGTAGGATACACAAGTATAACAACTAGAACAATACATGAAAGAATCGGTGTCTTATAGTCCTAGTCAGCAGAGTGTCTCTTCAAGAAGAAGCTACCCTTTCAATACCCCAAGACTGCAGGGAATTGCTAGGCAGTTGGCAGGGTCTGTGAGGACAGTCTCCTGGGTTTCAGACCCATTCATGTCAATGTCCATCAAATCAAAGACTGCCACTTGAAGAATGATGGTGGATCAATATAGCATTTACCTTATTTTTTTGTTTCTTGCTCAGAGCCTGAAAACAACAACGCAAATATTGGCCCTCAGTGGGAGTGATTTCACATATCAGTTTTCATTGCTGATGTTTTTTAGGTCCATTAGTGCTTATTTTCACCTAGTTTTAGAAAGTATTATTTTCATAATAATATTGGCAGGTTTGTTCTTTATTCTTTTTCTGTTCTTTTCTCAGTTTTTTTATGGTCACTGACAAATGCATTGGGGAAAACGGCATTTGATTTGAAAAGCAGACATTTGTCTAAAAACATTAACTTGAAAAAGGAAAGTTTTAGAGCTCTTAATGGAAATTTCAGTTTATAATCTTCATATTCATTTTTAAGTTGGCCTTTTTAAACAAAATCCATGGAGCCTGAATGGTCTTGCAGAAACTGAGTGAAACAATTTAATGGTAAAACCGTAAAGGCATTGTCTTCAGAGTAATTTGTTCTGAAGTGAAGGTGAAGATTACTTCCTTAACAGCACTATATTCATCCTGCTTAGCCAGCTGAAAATGCAAATAGGATCAGCTGATGAAGACATAAATCAAGATGACCACAACTAGTACCTGAATTGGGCAAAACTCAAGACGGTATGTATATCCTCCATTTGAGAGACATTTCTGAAAGATGAGTTTTTAAAGAGATTTACTTTTTCTGTACGTTCTGAGATGTGGTGAAAGAAGTTGCTTTTGTTCTAGATTCTCATTCTCCATTGTCTTTCATTTTTTTAAAGACATCCACACATATAAATACTGCCAATTCAGGGCAATTGCATCTTACATTGCTTGGGCATGGTAGTCAGCAGCTTCCCAAAGATCAGTGAGTGGAGATCCAAACAGCCCTAAAAAAAAATGCAGAAACATCACTTTGGCAAAAAATAGTCTACCTGAACGTCTGTTACACAAGAAGGACAACATCAGCCATCTGGATGAAATCAGAAGCCATGGCAGAGCTAAGATCATTGCTAGTGATATTAGTTTAAAAAGGAAATATGCAGGTGTCATTTTCCCTGTTTGCCAGTTTTAGTGTTAACACTTGAATCCTTGCACATGCCATTCCTGATGACAGGGCCCAATATGTGGGGTATTCCTCAGTCTTTTCACTTGGATGTTCATGCTTTTGCAGGTTTTGTAACTTTTTTACCCAATTCATGTTATTAGTCTCAGACCATGGAAAATGGATGTATGTAAAAATTCCTTATTCCTTTATATGTTCTGGTCTACACAGAGTGGTCAAGCTGAGAAGCTTTTGTTTCAAATAGAACAGAAGTATTGTGCTGGTTTTAAATTGTATTTGGCTTCCATTTTCTGGTGATCAACTTCTTGCATACTAAACTTTAAGCAATTGTATAGGTTCAAGATACTGATCGCATAACACGTGACTATTATTGTGTGAATATGTGAATATTAAGCTTTCCCCTTCATAAGACTGAATCCCTTTTCACTCATATGATACGTTTGTAATAATATAAATGATACAATAGCTGGAAATCATATGGATGTGATGTGTTATCTGCATTAAACAAGTGTATTAGTGAGAACTTAAGTCAGATTGTAGTGCAGAAATTTAACAAAGGTTTTATTAAATGTAAATACGTACATTTAAGGAATAAAGATAAAATCAGATCTCTTTAGTTGCCTTTGCTCTGCTGAACTTCTGTATTATGTTATCAAGTTGCAGTGTGACTACTAGCTGGAGAGAATTAGAAAAAAATAGGACAATTATGTAAATACATAATAAACATTCAAAATGAGGCACTTTTAAAACATTCTAGATTTTTAATTTTCTAGATTAATATTCTAGATTGCTAGAATATAAGCCCAAATATTTCTGTGTCCATTGACTCAAGGATGCCAAGTGCAATGTTCCATGTTACTGGATAACCTGGATATTGTTCCTTCCACCAGTCAATCAAATTTTGGGGGAAGAAGCAGTCACAAGCATAACCAGGACACCAGTCAACTCTTCCTTTCCTGTGGTTCTTTACACTTCCGGAAGTGTTCTATTTACCTACCTAAAACTTGACCACAGTGTGTCTTTTACAATTAGTGCTCATTTAAGAAGTGACGTACTACGCCACTCGTGGTCTGACAAGTATTAGTATCAAACCGCTGACATCTATTATTGTAAAAATAATGGTGGAAACCATTATGTCTTCTACTTGTCACAAACAGCTGAACATTACTAAGGCAACATGTTAATTAACCACAGCCCATATCTGAAATGTAAAAAATGCAGTAACTGTAATCTTTTGTTAGTAAAGCCTCTTAGCATGACCTGAAGGAAAAAATAATTAATGGATGGCATTTAAAGTACACATCATTAAGTTCCTTTGAACTTGCCACTGCTTGTGTGTGGAAATATAGACAAATGTTTATATATATTATGTGAATTATACTAATTCCAGGCCTGTTTCTTAATTGTTTCAGTTCTACTGGTGGATTTCCAAAGATATGCCCTGTGCTTTACTTCTTCATTTCGTTGGTTGGTTTGTACCAGGAGTACTTTGCTCAAATGATAACTCTGCTACTGGAAATTTTTTCCCTTCCCTGAATATGTGATGTGGAGGAGGAAGAACTCAAGGTTTTTGAAATGCAGTTGATATAAAGGTAATTTCATCCTGAGACACAAGAGAAATACAAAGATAGTGAAAATGCTGGAGAAGGAAAGAAAGGCTTATAGGAGGAAGCTAAACACTTGCTAGCAGTATCGTGTTTTCCTGTGGTGTGGGAGACACTAGCTGAGCAACTGATTGAGATCATTGGTATCCTGGACTACAATAGGTACTAGACATGCTTGTTATACCATGATCTCAGTCTTACGGTGCTCCATTTGTTAATCCCTTGGTTGTGTGCTCCTGGAATGATCAGTCCAACTTCAAACAGAACTGAGCAACAGCTTATCAGTTACAAACCACTCTAAACTGCAATTTGAAGTGGAACGAATAGGACAGCACTGGTGACTGTAGGAGTCACGTGGAGGGTTATGGTACTGTTCTTGGACAAAAGTCAGTGGTGCTAAAGAACAGCAATGCTATAAGAAGGCGTCCAAGCAGAAAGTACGTGCATAGGTAACAGCCTGTGACTGGTATCTATTGCTTTGCTCAGAATGTACAGCTGTGGTATGCTGAGAGAAAAGAAACAAGAACAGTGTCCAAAATATTTATGTAAAAAAAGAGTGTGAACAGGAAGACTTACATTCTTCTTGCTTTATAAATTCTGTATTTGATGTTATTTTACTTTCTCTATATAATAGTCACACCAGTTTTAATGAACATTCTTTTGCATTTCTTCCTTTCTTTTTAACTATTTATTATCCATGAACAATAAACTGTCCCTCTTCTTGATCTCTCTACAGCTTTATGTTTTTTTTTGCTTTACTTTTTCATTTCTAACCATGTTACTGAGGCTCTGGTAGTTCTGCAATTTAAACAGCAATATATGGCCCCACTATGTTTCAAGTATTGTTTTACTTCACTGCTGTTAATGACATCAAGTCAAAGAAAATGCCTCTCTCTCAAGTGAATAAAATTGCAACTTCTAGGAAGTCTTGAAAAAGACTAAACTTGTAGCAGGCTATGTATTACTAAAGCCTTTAGGACCACTTGAGGTCTATCATGCTGCTTAGTAAAACTAGATTCACAATTCATATTTCCAAACCCCTCATTAAACAGGTCTTTGTTCCAAATTAAGCTCAAAAATTCACCTCTTCACCTGCCACTGATAATTAATAACAGTCCTTCAGGAATAGAATCAGACACCTCTCACTTCTAGAAGTATTCCAACTAGCTTGAAGAAGCAGCATAAACATCAGAGACAGAATTAGAGACAGACAAGTCATACACACACTGAACACTGATTGATGGAGCATCATTCATGTTGCTGAAAACTTGTTTGTCTCCTTGTCATTCAAGGAACAAATTTTAGACAGGAAGGGTGAGAATTCCACAGAGCAAAACCCCTGTAACGTGCTTCAAGCCTTGACATTTCAGCTGAACAGTATTCAGCACTGAGACAGCAGGTCAGGTAGATCTTCACTGTAAAAATCTGCAGTGGCAGGCACTGGATAAGAATTGATAGCTCTCAGGGTACTTTACTGAAGTGTCTGTTAACAACCGTCTTAGAAAAGAGGCTGATAGATCTCTTTAGCTTTGCCTTTGTGCACAGGTGGTGGTTCTGAGTGTCAGCACATGCTTCAAAATCTGTCCTAGAAAAGATTACCAAGAAGCTCGCAGAACCTGTCCTCAGGAATTTGTGTTCTCATTTATTGCTGGATATAAGAATTTCTTGTGCAGCTGTCTTGTTAATTCCATGGTTGATGTTAGCGCTGTGAGAGCCAGCATTATTGCCTAAGGTATGTTTGGTCTCATATGCTCTGTGACCTTCGCACTGTGAGCACCATCCCCACCAATGTCAACATTTTTCAAGGGATTTACAATGTTCCTATTTCTCATTATTTGAACATTTCCTGTCATGTAAGAGGAAGAGGTCAAAGAACAGAGTGAGTGAGGCTGTTGCTTGGACACAAATGGCTGTTGCTTGGACACTGATAGCTCTTCTAAGGATAGCTTTTCTTACTGCAGAAGAGTACCAGCCCTAGGAATCTCACCTTTTCTGATTTATTAAAAAAAATTCCCAACACATATTTCAGTTAAAGCTAGTCCAGAAATCATCCAAATGCTACATTTCAGAGAAACCAGGCAAATAGTACTGCTATTTATTTATATCTTCAGTTTAGATAAGTTATCAACAGAAAAGGAGGTTAACTGGAAAATAACCTGAGAACGTCACATACCAAGTGTAAGGTCTTCAAGATAATAGAGTAAGAGGAAATCAAATTCGAGCGAAGTGTGATCAACCAAGAACACTGTGCTTCAGGAGCCTGCATTTTGCATTTTGAACTAACGGGTTTTTCCACTCACAGCTACAAAAGATGGGGAGTCTATTTGTGACTGTGACCTTGAAAAAAGACTCTTGGTACTGAGGGTCTACATGTAAGGTAGCTATGTAAGGTCCCACTATAGTCAATGGAGATCTTGGACTTTGGATAGTTGCTCTGACAGAGGTACTTAGTGACATTTGAGTTGTCCTAGAGTTTCTGAGACATTCGCATAGTTATATATGAGATGGGACCCATGAAAGAACCCATCTGCATGGGTGGCTAGAGGACAGGAGGGATAACCTAGGGCTTCTCAAATGGCACCCTGTGTCTTTGTTTAAACAAGTAACCTCAGCCCTAGGTGTATCCTCTAGAGAAAGCTGAATTTGTCCCTGGACTTCATTGACTATATTCATATCTGCAGCCCCTGAGTGAGTATTTTGGATAGCCTAAGATAACTCAAGAGTGCTAGAAGACCACATTTAGGCGTCTGAACTAAGCCCTAGATCTCTATTTATTACAATGGGAGCTTGAACATAAGCATGAATTCAAGTGTCTTCTTCTTGAAACAGATGCCATCCAAGGTGCCCAGCCATTTCCAGCTGCTGAGCTTTCATAGTTAAGAACCAGATGGTTTTTTATAAAAGAAGAAAAGAAAAAAAAAGAAAACAACAAACTTTAGCAACCTCAGTTTTCCATGAAAAATGTCAAACAAATAAAATGCTAAACCAGAGGATATAGTTCGGCACTAATTGTAGACCAGTTTCTCCAAGTTTCAAAACTGATAGTGCTACAGTGGTCAAGACCTTCCAGATACCTTTGTTAGAAAGTTCCAGTCCTAAGAAAATACACTCAAAGTACACACACCATAATGGTACTCATCAGCTTTTACTGAGACGGGGATAAATATGCCGTCCCACAATTGTATCAGGAAAGTGAAGTTCTCCAGAGTGGTTTGGCAGTAGCTGCTTTGCTTGTATCTCAGAGGGTTTGAGTTTAAGTTTGGCAGTACCTCACAAAACAAAGGGTGAAATTTGGATTTATGTTTAAGCCTTTTCCTTCAGCACAGCCATTGCTAATGCTTTTCAGAATACTTAATAAATCTCTCATATTTCACTACCTCTTTTCTCTGAGACTTTGTCTTTTTCCTTCATCCTTCTCCTTCATCCTTCTCCACTACTATGGGCAATGTGAAATGGAATAATTTAAGAAATCAGCAAGCCTGATTCTTTTCTCATTGCCAGGTTGCCGTGCTGTTATTGTATGTTCTGGTGGTTATGGGGATCCATCACTCAGGCATCTCATTTTGTCTCCATGTTGAACTTGAAATAGCAAGAAATTAGGCAGTTCCTTTATTCACATCCACAGGACTTTTGCTTAATTTTAGCTTAATCAGTGAGCAAATCAGGTATTTGTGGTATTTATGTTTTTAAAGGTCACCAAGTGACGTCCTTGTGCTTCTTGCTGTCTTTACATGTATGCCAGCAGTTTTGCCTGCTGAAGAGTCTCTTGAGGAGACTTAATGATATTTCATATGTAGAGGTAGCAGGCAGCCACATACACAGTTGCATGTCAAACAGTTTTGTGAGTCTAAAAATGGACCAAAAAACACAAAATTCTTTAGCCTTACTGATTATTTTGCTCTTCAGTATATTACTTCATTATCTTTTAAAGTTTCAAATGTTTTAGAAGCTTTATCTGTGACTTTCACTGGAATTTGAGCTTTCATCTTACGTATTCTTATCCAATAGTTCATCAGTTTTACCAGCTTGAAGCATCAGGCTTGCTCAAAAGGATGCTTTTTCAAAATTTTTTTTTTTGAAAGCACAGAGTCCAAAACTATTTCTTTCACCTTGGTATAATGCTGGAGTAATTTGTTGAAAGTTATATGTACCTAATGGCCTGATACTGGGTGTCATGCTAGACTAAGAAGATCAGGTGACATGTTGATGACAGACTGCTCTAGTACCACCAACAAAGGAAATATGTCATTACCGATGTAACTGTTTCACTGCTTGAACTGAAAGGGTCAGTATGCGGTTCCCCAAGGCTGCAGAATAATTATAATATTCTGAATTGTTTTAAATTATTTCAGTATACAGCTGGAAAAGTGACAGGAATCCAAGCTTGTTCTTTCTTTCTCATTCTCTGTTGGAGTAAATATCATGAGAAGAAATTCTGCATACATGATGACATAAATCTGAAAGAATTCTGTGAAAGAGACTGGATTGTACAAGCAAAATAGCTATTTTAGAAACCTCTCAGCTTTTGTGCTTCACATTTTAGGATAATGGAGTATATAGTGTAGCCATCTGTGATATAGACCATACAATATAGGAGGATATAATGCAATATAGTTCGTGTTAGCCTAGGTTGTTATATACTTTATAACAGGAAATAGAAAAAAGCCCACATATAAAAGTAACTCAGGTGCCTCACATAACATTGCAATGGTACACAGTAGTCATGCAGTATTGCCTGTGTTACTTTATGTAAATAAACATATATTACTTTAGTTATTTCCATACTGTAGGAAACTTCAGCAAGAGGTATTTTTTTAGCATTTAAATACTTTCTGAGGATTTAAAAAAGCAATATTTTTGAAGACGTATAATGCCACTCTTTCTTCAGTCTGTCTCTATCTTCTCTACACAGTGACCAACAGAGATCGCTGTGTTCCAAGCAAGTTATTGTGTTTAAACAGAAACTTTGCTTTACGCTAACATTTCAGTTCCTTCCCCTCCACCAAGCTTCAGGCAGGCAGTAGCTGCTCTCCCTTGCCAAGGTACTGTACACCGTGACAAAGTATAGTCATTCATGTGACACAATACAGTAATCAGAAGTAAATTACATCCTTTACAATTACTATCCCCAATCAAAATACTAAAACAATGTAATAATTGCTGTCATAGGAACGTGAGAAAAAATAGAAGACTAGTCATTAAACAAATACTATAATCATTAATAACAACTGCCATGTGAAATAACAATTTTCTACTAATCACTATCCTAGAGCTGTAGTCCAAAAGGCAGATTCTTTTTCATAAAGTAAGCTGGCTGCATAGAGCTGAAAAAAAGCACAAACTTGCCAAAATATTTTGTCCATTAACAGTTTTTTTGTTGTGCTTTGTACATTGTACGTTTCCCCACATAAATATGAGTTTCTATATGCAGCAGTTCTACAACCATGCTTGAATTTCTCCTTTGGCTTCTGGCCTTAAGAAAACCATCAGACTCAGGCTGCTGGGCTTTATAATACCATTCCTCTACATCTCTGTGTTTAGTTTTGTACTTGACCTCTTACCAGCTCTCAAGACCTTACCACTTGCATCACTCCTTGCTGAGTTTTACCCTGTGCAGTAAGTGTCTTCAAAGATGATATCCTTTCCGCTGCTGGCATTGTCTCCTTTTCCTCATCATGTGAGCCCACATGCTCTTCTTCAAAGGCAGTAATCACCACATTTTCTCTCTGTACAAACCTTCTTTTCTGCCCTGAGACTTTCAGCTGAGAATACATCTCAGTTTATTTATGTTTCCCTCCTGTGTGTATTCAAGAGGAGGCCAAAGAACACCCATGAGCAAGAGAAACTGCATGAATGTGTGGGTCTATTGGACCTTGGAATATTTTTCTTTCTTTTCTGAATGCTCAGAACTGCAATTAGTCACTTCGCTTAGCATTTTGTATCAACTGTCTTTTTTTTTTAAAGGCTTTTTTCAATTTTATAATACATATTGCTTAGCTGTTAGAACAGAGCTGTATTTAAACTAGTCTTTAAAAAATTCATCTGCTTTTATGAGAATAGAATATGATTCTCATATGTAAGTTGATTCTCCTACAATAAGTTGTCACTTTTGTGTGTGTTCATTTTACAAGACTAAAATAGCCAGAGGTGAAGAATTAATTCAACCCCCTCACAGTGAATCACTTTGCCTTCCACATGCGCATCATAGTTTCAGGAAATAAAAAAACATTCAGAGGCTGGCCCCTTGCATTATCAAGCATTCTATTTCGAAAAAGGAAACTCACACAGGGAAACAACATCATATCAGAAACAAAAGCTGCTAGAGCCACCTTTTTTTCATATTGCTCACACATTATTTAGACAGAGAGGAGGAGGGGAAGAAGGGCAGTGGACAGAGAAGAAAAACAAAGGAAGAGATACCAGTTAATCTGGCATGAGCTTAGAAGGGCTTTCTCTGATGGATAAGGCCAGGCTATAAAGAAAGTTGGGAGCTTTGGTGCCTACTTTTTCTGTGTTAGAAATGCTCAACCAGAACTTCAGGAAGCTAAGTATCTGAAGTCTTGTTATCAGTGCAGATAGGGACAGAGCAAGGCAGAGCTGGGCAGCAATGTGCATCTTCTAGACATCAACAGATGTTGCTGTTTAGAGACTTACATCCCACAGTTACCAGAAAATGATACTTGCTTGCATAGGTAGTGAGGAAACTTTTGATGTCTGTCTAGCTGTCTATGTTCTCTGAAGTAAATGAATATGTTTCTCCATTCATATTAGAGAGCAAGCTTAAAAATAAAGACAACTCTCCACCTCAAAATATAACCAAGTCAGCTAGTTAAGGTAACAGATATAAATGTCCAAATATAAATATCTCTCTCCTGCTCAGGAGAAGGTGAACTAGAAACTTTGTAGCATTCATGAGAAGCATTGCTATGATTTTTAATTCTACATGGACCATGAGTCAAAGTATTGCTTTGTGCCTCTACAAAAAATAGAAAATAGTCTTCAGATCTTTCATTTTTGTTTGTTTCCTCATAGAGAAAGAAGGTTTACACCAGAAAAGTAGTCACAAATTATCTGTTATAGACATTGCCAGAATATTCTTTGAAAGAGGGTAATAGAGCTACTACAGTGCAATTAAATTGAGAAATAAGTATTTTTATTTTGGGGACCCTATGCCAAAGGTGTTTTTTTTAAAGAGAAGAGGCTGGAGTGTTCTCACCACAGCTTCTTCATAGGCAATGAGCTCATATGAAACTGTGGGAAGAAGAGAAAGTCAGAAGTCTTTGTTCTCCAGTCCACTATTTGCAGCTTGTTTCTTATCTTCAATTGCGTAAAGAAACAAAAGGAGCTATATGCACTTTAATTTACATCCAAGGGAAATCTGGAAAGTGGGGATCAATTTTACTCCCTTATTTGTCTCTCTGCATCTCTGTATTTTTCTGACAAGATCTCCTGCCTTGGAAAATAATCCAGTTTTTCCTTGCAATACAAGAAAAAATTTTCCTCTTTGCTTCTGCTCCAACACATATGTATCTTCCTTTCGGTATCAGTGCTGCTTAGGGATCAAACCCACTCAAAAACCGTAGGTCTGTTGGGCAGCTAAGGTATATGTCCCAAAGCTACCTGTCCTGGCAGGTCTGGCCTATAGGGTCAGGTGGGGGGGATGCTGTGGTGCTTCTGCCAGGAGAACCAGTGCCTCCTGCAGAGTCCTGACCTGCTCTTACCAGTGCCTTGCTTGAGCGGAAGGTGAAGGAGGCAGTGATGCCTTTTTTTCTGGTATATTATTCAAGATTTTCCAAGCAGCTGATGCTCTGTAGTGAAAGTTGTCCTAAAAAGGGCTGAGGCAATTCAGTTCTCCAAAATCCCTCGGAGATTGATACCATTAGCCTGTTGGGAACTCATCCAGGTGGACAGACATGGGCAGGTGAACTACCATGGGGAGGTTTATGACCTGAGTGAACATTTCTGTTATTTTCACAAGTTAATTATGACGCTGTGCTGAATAAAGCTGTGACTGAGGTAACTACTTCTGAAATGAGAATGCTTTCCTCCCAGTCTTCCTCACCAATTGACTTCGCCAAGATAAACAGATTTTTGTTGAAGTACACCAAAAAGTAACCCTTGTTGTTTTCCATTTCTCACTATCAAAACAAACTAATAAAAAGGCAAGTCAAAAAAAAAGCATACAAAATATTTATTAACCTGTTATACAAATGACCAATGTAAGTCATATGCCTCCGACCAATCTTTCGTTCACTATAAACAAGTCCTCATTTCCTTCCAGTTATTTCTATTTCTTCTTTTTAATGGTGATTTCCCAAGTTAAAAACAAGCCTGATAGCTACATCTAATCTTTATAGCAATGACTTTTAAAATATTCAGACTGAGTAATTTATTTTTAATGATCTGTATCTCTGAAACTGTTCAGGCAATATGTGCTTTATACTCTGCAGAAAAATGCTCCTTGATCCTCAGGGCAAACTTGTATTTTTTCAGGCCAAGCCAATTTGGATAACCAAAATGTTTATTAAAAAGAGGGAGAGACAGTGAGACAGAGAGAGCAGGGGAACTAGTGTTATAAGCAGTGACTATAAAGGTCCCTGGTGACATTTTAAAACAGAATACTATTGAGACTGATTTTTAATTGCTTTGAAACCTCTCTGATCATTTGTACCTGGGAAAGTTTGATATGAAATGTTCTTATAAAAGAATTTCCTTCATCATTTGCACAAATGGGAACTTAGCACCCTGTGTTCACATATAAATAAAGTACTCAAAATGAAAGCTGTTTGAGAACTAGACCTCTAACACAGAGACTCTTGTCAAGCGCATCTTCCGCCATACAGAAACTCCGACACATGTCAGGACATCTTCAATAAAGATTTTGCAGTAAGAGATAAGTTAAATAAATGTCTGAAGTGTTAAAACAATTTTTGAAGGCTTAATAGGATGTAAGTAACATCACCTAGGAAAGGCATTTATTGATTATTGAGCTCATGAGTGAAGATCTATTTAGCTTGTCCCAAAAAGATGCCACAAAATCCCCTTCAGTTTTCCAGTTTATGTTGGTATATATCATTTGCCTTACCCAGTGAGACAAGTCATTGGACTTTAGCCTTGATACCTCTACCTAGTTTCAGTAAAGTAAACATTTATGGTTTGCATACCAGACCAGCATGTTTTTCACACTGTTTCTGTGCTTGAACATCATCAAGCACTCCCTTTAGCTGCTTGATTACAGATCCTTATCTTCGTCACGATTTCTGGAGCAGAGGCACTGTCTGGCTGGGATCTAGTACACAGCACTGCTCTGTTCCTGTCTTTGCAGAAGGATTATACTTACCGATGCTAAAAATGTCCTTCCTTACCTGCAGCCTAGTTTTATTAAGACTTTTTCAATATTCTCCACATTAATTAGATAATCTGAGTTGCTTGTTAGATGAGAGGTCACTTTTGATTTGGTACATTAATGATTCTATATCCTTCTTTTTCTTGCTCTCACAGTTTGATGTTAAAGCATCAAGTCTGATTCTGTTCGTCACTGATTCAGACCTCAGAAGGAATTCCTAAACTCTCTGTCCTTTTGTACTGTATGAATTTCATCCCATGCAGCTATTTGTGGTGAACTTCCCTTTTTTCTTTAGTCTGGAAGGAATTTTCAAAACAAAGAACCTGTATTTCTGCTGGTTTTGGAAAATAAAAGCTATTTTTTCAGTCAAGCTGAGAAACACCTTACTGCCTGTGGCACAACAACTTCAAACCGGGTTCAGAGAAGCTATGTTCCCCTTTTCCCTTTACAGTAGGCTTCTGTGCCGGAGAAAATGGCCAAGATTACCAAGCCTAGGCACAGGGGTGACATGATAGGTTTACACAGGCAAATGCACTTTTGAACCATTTAAAAAAATTCAGTGTTGCAGTGCAAGATTCCGGAAGAATATACACAGAAATATAAAAATATAAAATTCTGGAAGTCATCTCCAAAGCAAGATAAATAATAAAGATTTTTTCATTCTTTTCCTCTCCTACATCGATTTTACTCTGTCTTGCAGTTTTGGTAAGTACATCCTGTACCTTACGAATAGAAATGCTGTGCTGTGAGATTGTATTTTCTTGACATCATAAGAAGTGAATCATGCCAATTTCTTCTACAGAAAATAAAACAGGGCTTGGGATATTTAGATAAATTCAAATAGAATAAAGGAGTTACAGTATCTCACCACCTGTTTGGCTTTTCAAAATCTTTTCAAAATTCACAGAGATAGTAATGGGTACCATTCATAAACTGAATAAAGAATTAAGTGCCAGCAGTGCAAAGCATATTTACATAGATATTACAAAAAATAAGCTGATTATTTTTATGTTGAGTTCACAGTGATAATAGATATGAAAAACAAGTGCAAAGTGACTCAGGAAATCTCCATGTAAATTTTTGTTAGGGATGATGTTAATATTTTCACTAAATGAATAGAAAAAGACCACAGTAATAATTCCAAACATGAAGAAAAAATTTCTAAATTCCCATTAATTTATTTAAACAATATCATAATTAAAATTGTTCAACAATTTAAAGACAATGCATTTTACTTTAGGAGAAAAAAGCTTTCTGTGAAAAAGTTTTTAATGAGAAAACTGGAATTTTAAAAATTCAAATTTGTAAAAACAAAATTTCTCAAATTTGTTGGTGGTTTGTTTTTTTTTCTGTTGAAGCCGAGATTTCATTTTCAGGACAATTTTATGCATGCCAAAAAACCACTTAAAATTAATTACAGTTTGTTATAGTTTATGGCTCTTTAGAGTTTATTTTTGACAAAAGCAAATGCATGATTGCCCTCCCCCTCCTTGCTACTTTTCTCCAAAGTGTCTAAACCATAATTTTGAATGTCATTGTTTATAGAGGCATACATTTCTTATCTTAAATTAAAAGTTTGCAGTTGTCAATGGTTGCTGTTTGATAAAAACTGCAAAATGCCATAGAACACCTCATGTGCTTAAATTAGCTACTCAGAGCATTTTAAGCTCACAAAAAATTGTTTATTCCTTGGCTAAAGAACATGAAGAGTTTTTGAATTATTAGAGTGAAAAACATGCCACTATGGTCTCTTGGGTGTGGAAGACTGTACTTCTTTTCTTGAGCAGAGGAAAAACAATGAACTGATAATCTGGATTTGTGTCATTTACACCTAGGGGGAATAGGGAAAATGTGAATAGCCCATCAGAACTGTCGAAACGTGAATGACATTGGTTACCATCAAGAACCAGAAACAGATAGATTTTATCAACAGTAAGGCATAGAATGGCATATGTAAAAATAGCAAACCGGTCATCAATCACCCCATCATCTTTTTGCTAAACCTCTGACGACTGCGTTTAGTTTTCTTTTTTTCGGCTTCAATAAGCTGGTCTTTGCAGTACTTCAGTCAGCCAAACCATGGGACATATGACTTACTTTCAGCTTTCCCTGTTTGGACATTGCTTTTTTTTTTTTCCCTGTAAGTCTCACTGAATCTTCTGTTTAACCACACTGATGTAGGAGCACAGGGGAAGGGAACCCCTCTGCAGTGGTCTTTTTTGATAGTTGGAATATATGAGTTGTAAAACTCAACAGAAATCAAAATCCCCTGTGGGTATTTTACCCATGTAACTACCGCTTTTTAATATTATTCTAACCAGCTTCCTCAACTTTATCTAGCTCCAGCTTGTGAAGGCCAGTGCTTCCATGGTGGATATTTTTGGTGTAGCTGTTTCTGTCAGGACACCTTCCGTGAATGCCTTATGGTCACTCCTGTGTCACTGCAAGCGGGTTTCGAAAAGGATTGCTCTCCAACATCACAGCTGTACTTTCGGCACAAAAATGCCATGTTGCCAAGGGCAGAGGACCAGCAGTAGCATGTTATTCTCTGTGATAAAGGGGACAGTCAGAGCCTAAAGGTAAGTAAAAATACTTCCAGACTGCTTTAGCAGTGGAGGGAAAACATACTGCACGGCAGTAGCATAATGGGACACTTGCTGATCATATGTCAGTGTCCCATAGATACATATGAAAAATGTACTTTTTTTGCAGACAGGTATCTGTTGAAGCACACAGATGCTGTACATAGACATAAACTGCAGTTTCATTTTACATCAGTATGTTAATGTTTTACCAAACATAATAATAGAGTACATACTCTTCTCACAATAATTAATTACTGAATAATTACAGATTTAAAAGCTTATCATACTGAAACAGACATCATTTTAAATGGCACAGTTACTCTAAGAAATTAAAAATTTAGCACATAATATTTACACAGGCAAAGAGGAGTCAAGTGGTAAAAAACCTTTTTATCAGTGAATAAAAAATCACAGGAGTGAAAGTAATAGGAGCCTCAGGTGACCACTTCAGATGTTAGTATCTACATGGCAGACTCCGAAGACTGTGTGACTTGAGGGCTTACTATAGGCAAGCTGATCCAGCTGGCATCAAGCTGTGGTCCTATACAGTTCTCAGCACTGGTGTGCGTGCCAGCGACAGGAAGTTAATGAAGAAGAAATTTTACGGGTTTCATCTTCACTATTGCTTACAGGTAAAATTTTTTGTTATTATCTAATTTTCTGTCTAGGGTTAATTCAGAGAGCATTCTAATGCTACGTGTGATACCAGTCTGTATATGAGTTTGAGGTTATGTTAGAACAAATATAAACATCCCATTAATTTCAGACTTTGACATAAAGAGGTTTCCTTTGACTGGGAAAAATCACAGAAAAAAAATCTCTTCATGGCAGCCTTTGTAGTATAATCAGTATACATTATAATCTTCACTTATAAACATAAAGCCATCCCTCCTGGGAAAAACATAGCAAGGAGGCAACTTACTCTGTAAGGGAAAGTGAAGGTTTTGAGGACCCAGGTTAGACCTTTCAGGAGATCACAATTGTATTTCATGCTTTTGCTCACGTATTTTCTGATTCCCATTTTTTGGGGAGCGAGTTCCCCCATATCCTAGTTTTTTGTTAGACAGCGGAAAGCAAAAGTATAAATGCAGTTCATGCATCTTATGATGTCTCGGTGGAAAGCTATTCCATATTTCTGGTTCAGTTCTCTGGCATATTTTCACCTGAGTCAAAGAACTGGACCTCTCTGTTCACTAGCTAAGATTTACTATACTAGGATGAGTGAACCACCTCTTATTTACCCGTGTAAACAATACTTGTGTTGCCATCCATTTGGTCTTGCTGAACACCAAGCAAATGCTTTAATGCATTTTAAAAAAAATGTGATCGATTTTTATTCCTTCTAACCATTTTCTTTCTGCAAAAGTTCTCTGGTTCTACTAAGGACATGGGACAAAAACGAGTAAAAATCAGAAGGGTAGCTATTTCCATGTGAGAAGGAAGTGCCAGTTTTGCAGACTTAGAAGATTTAGATAAGAGAAGCATTCAAATCTTGTATACTAAAGAAAAGTTTTAATTGAGATTTCCTAAGGTGTTAGTGTGAGAATATTTCAGCTATTCTGTGCTTAATTAAGAGTGATATTAGCAGTCATGGTGATAAAAAGTGATTAAATAATTTTGAAGTCAGGTACTCATATTAGTTAAAAAATGCAGAATACAAAGAATAATAAATGCTATTTGCTAGACAGGATTAAAAAAGTAGCTAAGTTTGTAAAAATGATCCCTGAGGGCTTGAGATGTGTCTAACCTATTTATAACCCTTTCTTCTCCTCTTAAAAAGCAAATCTTTACTGGAAAAATAATATAATGAAATTCAGTGTGTTGTGGAGAGGTCGGTTTCAGGGACTCTCGTCCCTGCTGGCAAGTGACTCAGATGATAAATTGCAAGTACAAATCATCAGACTGATTCCTGGCAAGAACTGGAGCTGGTCTTGTTCAGTACTTTTTAATTAAAAGAAAAAATTTTTTTTTAAACTTCTAATGCTGCAGAAGGAGTATTGTAGAGGCACAAGGAAAAGGGAAAAGTGCTCTAAAAGTCTCCTTTACACCTCAGCCAAAACCAAAAGTCCTAGTGGTAATGAGGTTGGGGATGGGAGGAGAGAGAAGAGAATGACCCTGCTCATTCATCAGCCTGTTCATTTTAACATGAGCTTCCAGGTAGCTTTCATACGGCATTTCCGAGATCTTCGTGCAGTTGCTGTAACAATGATAAGGATTAAATCCACTGCCTCCTATTAGGGAAGGGTGAGGGGCACAGTCTAAGATGACTTGGAAAAGGGATCTTTTTAGTTCATAGATCTAAATTTGATTCACGCTAGTAAGTGTACGAACTTCTTGGGAGACAGCCAAGGGTTTCGATCCAGCAAAATGGCATCCATATCAAAGGTAACTGGAAACGCTCCAGAGCTAGAAGGAAGTCCTACAGCCTCTTAAAACAGAAATATTCTGTAAACATGTCAGCTTTGAGAAACTCTGACGGTGACACAGCCGAAGATCTCTGCCAGCATTTCTAGAGGGATGCTCTGATGAGTGGGCCTCAAAAGTCTACAGTCACAGGTCCTCCTGTACAAAGGCACAAGCCTGAAGAGCCTAGGGACTCCAGGCAGGAAAAGCCATAAACAATGGTGTTGACTGTAGCTATGGAAAACTTTGCATTCAGGGTGCACTTCTGAGAATCTCTCCTGCTTGTAAGGGGAGCAAAATGTCTGATTCCCCAAATCAGTATTCATTTAGACAGAAATAATCCTGTCCTAGTCAATAATAAGCAAGCAAAAGAGCTTTAGCTGGGAAAAATAATTGCAAGAAGGGTCCTGACTCTTGCTCCTAAAAACTGAGGAGTATCCTAAACAAGGACAATGGTCTTACCTAGGTGCTGTGCAACTGAAGAAAACAATTAAACTATCTAGGTGAAATAAGGAATTCAGGCAGCTCTCTTGAGACAAGCAAATCAATAAATATTCAAGAAGGTTAAAGTTCCAGTGAAGTTCATATTTAATTCCACTGCTTCCCTGCTTGTGCAGGCTGTCCTACCTCCTGATGTACATAACCCATCACATACCAGGCCAAACCATTAATATTCGAAGCTACAATAGCCTGTCAATCTCTTCTTGTATAAAAATTAAAATAAAAATTTAATTCTTTGGTAGTGTTTCATTCAACTTCTACAGGCACTGGGTGATTAAAAAGCAGCGCTATGTGGCGTGGTTGCTTACTTTTCCTGCTGGCTTTTCTCTGTCTGATTATTGCTGTAGTGTGCAGAGATGAACAGGAAGAGCTATGATGAATGTTGGCTGGTTGAGGGACTGAGTTGAGTATGTATTTACTTTCTCTAATTAGGCTTAGGCAAATCATTTTTTCATTACTTCATTGTTAGGTGATGTAGTTAGATTCAAATCTGGTTAGTACCATGAATTTTTATTAACTTATTTAAATTGATTATTTTATTTTGTTCTATTAAGTCAATGTTATACACAAGAAAATAGTATTTCTCTCTCTCTTTTGTTACTATACTACTTGATTTTTTATTGCTGGAAGATCTTAGAAGATCTTCAATGTTAAATTTCAAACTTTTTCTTTTGTTCTGTCGTTTTTCCAATATGTCCTTTAAGCCCCATCAGTGTTTAAAAGGAGTGAGAATTTTGCCTCAGATGTGTCCATTAAGAAAGCCTTTCAGCTTTAATATGATTTATTTAACATATATAATTAATCCTTAAAGAGAGCTTTCAACGCTGATTTGTCCCTGCTCTTTTTAACATATTGTGAAGATCAATCTTGCATCCTTTCAAAGTCGGAACTTAAAAGTTATACCAAAGATATTCTTATATTTTTAAAATAAAAGATCCTACAGTGAACTTCAGCTTTTGTCAAAAGCAGAGTGAGAGATATTTATAAATGTGGAAGATATACCTGGTCTAAATGCTGGCGGGGGTGGGGGTGGGATGTGGAGATGGGAGGGAGAGACTGAAAGAAGTATCTACTTCTTCAGGACAGCCTGCTACTGCTAACAAGGAGAATATAGCTGATAACAGAAAGCATCTTAGAGTCCTCTGGGAGAGGTCAGGAGCCAGAGTGCTCTTACCAGGCCCAAGAATACTCTGGCTTCACCATGAAGATGGCAACACAACAAAGTGCTAGCTGATGTTGGGTAGAGATTCACAGCTACCGTCCTGTTCTAGGATCTTCAGAACTACAAAGTATTCGCTCTTACAGACTCTCTGGAGTAAATAGTGTTATAGCACTGAATGTCAACTTCTATCAGCTTACATGAGTTAATAATACCAAAACGAGGATCAGAAACCGAGACCACACGCTAAAGAACATGAAAAAATAAGCTTTAAATTAGTAGATAAAAATACCTACAGTGTCAAAGGAATTTAAACCCCCCCCAAGTGAACTGCAGAACTAAATTGTGTCTCTGTATGTACACCTATGCAAATGTGCTTTTTACACCTCTCCCTCTGCAAGCTTGCAGAGGTCTCACACAATCTACACTGGCTGTTGGAGAAAAGAAGACACTATTCCCATTGTATTTACTTGTAATGCAATTATATTGTATTGCATGATATTGCTTTGTATGGTATTAATATTATTTTATATGGTTCTGAATGCCAATAAAATTATAGTGAGTCTTGGGGAATGAGCCAACACAGTCCTTTCTTCACAATTCCTCCTACATGTTTCTAGAAGCCCTTATATGTTTGTGGAAAGTCCATGTTGGGCCATTTCTGCTCATTTAGATCCAGCTCCTCCTAGGGAATACTAGGACGAAAGTCAGCATCTTGCTGGAGCCTAACATCAGGTACCCAGCATGGGTGTCTCGGTGAGGAGATTGGAGTTTGTGGGTTCTCCATAATCTCCATATCTTTCCACGTGGGCAAACACTGGCTCTGCCTAGACTGAGAGGAAGGGGGTGGGATCCTCTTGTCTAGGCAGGGGATTTGGCTCACTTTTGTCTTGTAAAAGGAAGCCACAGTAGACAGTAGATGCTGGTACAAGCACATCTGTCCTCCAGCTAGTGTCCACTTGAAAACTAACACTGTTTGCTTGAACACTAGTGCTCAGAAGTGCAGAAGTACTCCCAGACCATCAGTTTCAAATTGTTCTCAGAACATGCAACCTAGATTCCTACTGTTACTTGCTGGTGTAGTAGGTGGAACAAATGTCTATGGCTTGGGCAAAGATTTGAAGAAAAAAAGATATAGTCTCATGACCAAAGTAGCCAAATGTCACACCAGAGAACTGGTTTTTTTCCCGTCTTTGGCCATGGACTTCCTAAGTGACACCTATGGCATAAATGTTTTCTGATGATGTACCCCTCCATTTTTGAAGTCCCCTAAAAAAGGTGTCTGAGACCAGATTAAGTGGAAGTGCTGACTGCTCACAAACACAACTGACTTCAGTGGGAGTGTCTTTCATATCTAGAAAGAATGTGAAACAAAAAAGAAAAAAGTTAAGTGCTCTGGAAAAATTGACTGGGCTTGCAAACTTACAGGGCACTTTCAGTAATTTGGGGAGTTTCAAAGCCATCTCTCTGCATTTCAGTTCCTTGGCTATGGGATTGGGTGATTCATACTGCCTAGTTTCACAAGACAAACTCATTCGTATTTATGAGGCACTTCAGATATTTTCAAGAGAGCACCACACTGCTACCATTATCCAATGCAAGTGGAAAGCCACTGTGGCAAAGTTGGCCAGCTCCACCTAATGTGGGTGCGTGCAGAGAAAGATAACTTGCTGTTATTATAAGGTACTCTGTTAGCTCAAGAAGTGCAGGTCTGTGAGGCAGATCTAGTGTGTCCAGCCTAGCTGATGGCACGCATAGGTGTCGGTTTGATACCATGTGATAACAGTTCTGATTTTTTTCTCACAGTTCTTTTATCTGGAAAACTATGCACAAGAAATATATTGCTGATGGAGTTTTATCACTCCAAAAAGAAATGTTTGCAAGCTATGAATAACTAGAAATCAAGTTGCTAATACAAGTAGAGAAAATAATTTGAACCTGTTATTTGAATGGATTAATATTAAATACGCTGGTAAAGTAAAGTGTAGTTGGACACTAAAAATCAGTGGGCACATTAAATTGTTTGAGTGTTAATTTCTTTATGGCTCCTTTACCTATCTGTAAAACGGATATGTTGCCTACTCTCACAAACACAATATTTACTGACAATTGTGATGCACTTTAAATATCCCGTTTAAACTTAAAGAGGCATCCATGCAGAAATTCATCATTTTTCTAATCAGTCTAGACTTAACTGTTGTGTGGAGAATAAGACCAGAGGCTATACCATGAATAGAAAGGTTACATACAGATTAAGTAGCTCTTTATTCATTGAATGAGACAGGAAACAATAAAAATGTGATAATTTAATTAAAGATACATCACAGAGCAAATGCACAAGGGGTGGAACATTCTGCATAGTCTAGCTTAACTTCTAAAACTTCCCACTTTTGATTTTGCAAGCTGAATATTCTTTTAACATTACGAGGACTCTTATTGTCCTTTTTTTTGTTCATGTAATTACTGCTTCTTGAACCCCAGTTCATATCTTGTGCTTATCAGATAGTCCTCAACAGCAATCCCTGTGGCTTGCAGCTCCAGGAAATGAAGCAGCTAAAATGGCGACTCCTGAGAAAGAACAGGTATGACACTGCCCACAGCATGCTAGCTCTTCATGGGCACGAACAAGGTGGTAAATACTCCTGTAGATAACTCATGATGTCAAAATACATGATAGTCAATGTAACTGTACTCTAAAAAAGCACCATAGTGACAGAATTGGAGCACGCTCAATTGTGCGACTCTATGTTACTTAACAGCAGGTTTCTTTTTTAAAGAAGATATCAAGTCTAGCCAGTGATTATGCTCTGCAGTGCTATTTAGTCTTGACTACACTGATGAATTGGTGGGGGTGATCACTCACAGAAAAAAAATAAGGAGACAAAAAAATCCCCAAACCCCATAAACAAGAGTTAGGTCACAGCCAAGGTTGACAGTAAAAGGAAGGCAGAAATAGCCTCTGTGTCTTTTCTTAGGGTCACAAGTTTATTCAGCCCAAAGAAATTATATACGGAGGCCTTATGGGAATTTTTGTTTTCACCAAAGCTTAAATTTTTAAAAACAAACTCTTGGAGGACAGTATGTTGTTTTTTCTTGCCCTGAACAAATTCAGGTTGAGCCAGATTGTCTATCTGCCGTGAATATATCCAGTAGCTTAATGGAAAGGGGAAATACAGCCCAGTTTATTTGGGGCATGGTAAGAAGCAAAGCAGTATGAAAGAAGTCAAACTCTAGAAGCTGGAAATACCGTGACAAGACAGCAATGGCCAGGTAGGCAGAGCATAAGGAAAACAGCAATAAAAAGGCTTTCAGAGTTCTTCAGAGAACGCTCTGAGGTGTTGGCTTCAGAAAAAGCAGAGAAGGTAGGCATATGATTAAGCTAACTACACAGCTGAGGTTTTCTTCCATTTTGTAAACAAGTTACCAAGAAACTCCGGTGTGAGGCTCCCAGGTGTTACAGTAATCTGCTGTAGTGGCAGACTGGCAGAAACAGGCTGGATTCTGGGCTCTGCTCCTGGCATCACCAGAACGTGTGAGTGTAAGAAATTATGTCAGTCTGCTGATGTGCCACCATGCTGATGGCAGAACAACAGCTACTTGACTTTCTTGTCATAACAGGTATAGCCCTCCCAGACTGCCTTTTCTTTACACCATATTGAATCTCCAAGCAGACACTCCTGGAGCATCCCTTGGGCATTAGCTTTTGTTCACAATAGCAATACTGTTATGAATCAAGTATCTAAGGTTGAAGAGGTTTGCTAAGAAACTTCGTCTCTGAGCTTTTGGGTAACATATTCATTTGTGTTAAAAGGCAATTTTTGTAAGATGTGGCTTTTGCCATCTTAGAGATATTTGGCATATTATAGGACTCACAGAGCTCCATATGTCTGCTTGCCACCTGCTTTAAATTGAAAACTGGACAGTTTTGGAACCTAAGATCAAGAATTTCTGTTTATTTGCAGAGAATCAGTGGTATAATATTTTTGCCACTACTGAATCAACTGTCACTTTAAATCCTAGTGAAAATAAAAAGACTGACTTCTTGTGAATGAATGGGATTTACTCACACGAATTAACTATTATTAACCCCTAAAGACGTGAGAGATTAAATCACCTTTGAAACAGAAATTGAAACTTTTAAAATCCCAGTAGGCCTTGTGAAAACATGGTAGGAATTGAGGTAAGGTTACCAGTACTAATACTGTAGGAAGAGGATGTTCTCAAACACCTTAAGGGAACAGCTACAGACGAAAATACCAGTACATTTAAATACATGTATCTCTCAGAAAGCGTAGCTCTCTATGAGTAGCACACCATACTCTACCCTGGCAACCAACCGAGTATCGAATTCAACGGCAAGTTTTGGTACTCCTACCCCTCAGTGGGACATTCCCTAGCAACCCAGGGAATCAGGCTAGAGTAGAGGAAAATAAATGCGGTTAAGCATGACTGCCACAGCCTCCCCTAAGCTCCTAGCTATTTCAGGGACCCAAGCTTAGCCGAAAATAAATGCTTCTTGCTGAGAAACTTGCTCATTTTAGCAGTTGTGTCTAACTTGTTGCATATTGATTCTGCTTCTAGTTTTCTGGTGAGGCCACCCAGAGGTGTCTATTTGCTGCTTGTCACATGCTTGTAGGCAGCTGAGGGGCTGTTTTAGCAGCAAAGGATGTCTCGGTTGGCAAGTTCTTGGTTATTGGAAACTGCCTTCTCCCATGGTGACAGCTTTTTGTCTTCATTCTGTTTTTAGTTGAAATCTAATCCCTGTTCATATTCTGCCTATGAATCTGAGCTGAGTCAGAATGAACAGCAGTTTGAATTATTTTTTGTACAGTAATCTTTCATAGGCACAAAAAATGCCATTAAATTCCCCAAGCATAACAATTTTGACAGCAGTCCTATCAGACTTACACTGGTTCCTAGGTCAGATAGGCAACTGATTAAGTTATTTCTTACTTCTTTCTGTTTAGCCACCCTACTGTAAGCAGCCTTTGCAGTCCTGCTGGCAGGAATCATGTCTGTCTTGAACTCCTTTCTCACTGTTGTGCTGTTTATCCATATCAACATTCTGCAAAATTGAACACAGCTGAGATGCTATTTCAATGTTTAATCTTCAGATTTTGGAAAAATCTAGCCCAGCTCTAGCTGAAATGAGTCCTCATAGGCCATTCAAACTTCTCAGTCTGCTTTTGATTGATAAGAAGTAGCAATAAAAGACTACTCATGAAGAATATTGGTAGGCTGTGAATTTTCCAGAATGTCTTCTTCCTTCTGTGTATTCTCCAGGCAGATCTAGGCTTCATTTGTTGTTGGCAAAGAATGTCTACAACTGGATTCCCATATAATAAAAAACACAAATATTTTTTCTTCATGGAAATATTAATGTCTTTTGGATCTATTTCTTTTACCATGAGCTGTGAAGAGGAAGAAATAATCACAGGAGATTTCCTTTAAGGTAACACTGTAAGCAACTTGAGAGGCTCATTTTCAGAAAACCATGTCACTTTCAGTTTCATCTTGCACAAAAATCTGAAATGAAATCGAAGGTCCCTTTGCATTACTACTTCAACATGGCAATTTGCTGCTTGCTGCTGAATGTCTTAGAATTCATCCCTTTTGTCTGTTCCCATTTGCAGCCCTTTGTACCCGAGTGCCAAGACTGTGTGTCAGATGTTACTGTTCAAAGGGAGCCATGGGGCTCTGTCAAGAGGGCTACAGCACCTGCAGCAGAAGTGGGTACAGCCGGTCTCTAACGAGGCTCAAAGTCAAGCTGCTTCATGCTAGACTAGCTTCTAGAGAAAAGCTTTGCAGTGGAGCAGAGAGAGGCAAGGCGTGTAGCACTGTTCTTTGTCTCAGGCTTTTTGAAGAAAACTGCTCTGTGATGCTTTCCTTTTTTTTAAGATTGAAATTTATGTATGTGAGACCCAACAGTTTTCAGCACTTGCAAGGAGGGCAAATGCTTCTAGCTCCAAATGTCTGAAGTATATACCTTCATGAAGAGATAATTTGCAATAGCAACAGTTTCGATAGCAACTGAAAAATACGTAAGTCATTACAGTAATGACGAAACTACTGTAAGCATGATGAAATAGCAGTCACACACTCAAGAAATCATATGCTGTCACCAAGTAAATACATAATTGTTACACTGTTGAACAGATTCTTAAGGAAGTAATATGTAAACAGATGTTTAAAATTACAGCAGTGTGTACATATGGGACAAAGGGATCCGCTGCTCAATTCAGTCTGAATTTTTGGCTTTAACTGTGTAACTGTGAAACTCAAACTCTTCCATTACAACGTCACTCCCCTACCATCAGCTACCACTTTACCCCATGTAATGTTACTAACTGACTGAAAGGCTTGCCTACACATTACTAACCCTCCTCACGCTTGTGGAAGTATTTGTGTGCATTGCTAGAAATATGATTTGTGTCTTATTTGCATCACACCATATATACATTTCCTTTTTCTCAGAAATTATTCTCCCTATCACAAAACCACCCAAGTGTCTCAGTTTCTTCAGGACGACTTTTGCTAGATTTTTATCCACATCTGTCTCTGTCAGCGACATTATTCAGCTCTGTGCACACAAGAGGCCATGCTTCCAACCTTCTTTGAATGCACAAGTTATTAGAGCATTCCTTATCATATAAAATAAGTCACCTGAAAAGAGCACTTAGTTTCACAAGTGCTGCTGAAATAGTCCAGTGCTCTCCTAGTATATATTGCAATGTTTCAAGCAACAGTTTCCCATGGAGCTTTTTCTGGCTTTTAGCTATGGCTTTCCACTCTTATTTGCCTTATGGCAACATTTAACAGGTTGTTTCACAACATATGAACTGTGCTAGTAGGACGACTTCCATGGATTTTAATGCTCTTGTAATGAATACAGTAGAAGGCAAAAGCTGAGGGCATAAACAGTAATTGAGGCAAAATTTAGGAATTTTGTATTTATTTGTACCAGACAAGTTGTTATTAGTTCTGCAGGAGTCATCTTTATGATTATCCATCTAATCCAAGTCCAAGGTATTCACACATTAAACTTCCATTGAAAAGACATTATTGGTCTAACATCCTGATTGTCAAAGCATTCCTCATAGTGACAATTAGAACAGTGGATTTCAGTACTCCCAGTAATTCATCTTTAGTCTAAACTCCTTCTCTTGGAAGTTAGTTGCCTGCCTTGTCTCATCTCCCAAATAAGGAGAATTGTGTGAGAAGGTGGTAACGTCTGTCCCAGGCTGCAAAATGCTGAGCGTGCCAGGAGGTGAAACCTACGATATAAATGTATGTGCAGTTTGGGAGACTGAAGCAGTTTTTTCACCGAGAAGCAGGGTTATTTTTCATGATGTTTTGAAACTGCATGTCAATACTTACAGTATTATGAGCATTTACTTTCATGTAACAATGGGCATGCCTCACTGTGCATAGATAAATTTAAACTCCTAGAGCTAGTCATTACTTGCTCCATTTAGTATAAAACTCTCTTTTATTACAATTATTTCTTAATTTCAAATGAGGCTACAGCCATGATTCATGGGAAAACCACACAACTCAATTTTTTGCTGTGTCTCCTGTCACTATGTGAGAAGGAGCAATGTGAAACCATTTTTACAGAATGCTGCAAAGCCTTTCTCCCTTTGGAAGTCTTTCCACCACAACAGGACATTCATCTGCCCATCTGCTCTGAAGCCAACAAGCCACGACATGTTAACCCCTGAGAAGTGTGGCTTGGAAAGTATGGAAATATGAGAGATTTCAGTAGCTCCATTAGGGATTTCACCACTGCTTTTGAGTCTCTGTGGAAATCACTCCTATGATATGTAGATGCGGTGTTGGAGTTTTTGAAAAAAAAGAAAAAGAAAGGAAAGAAGGTAAAGTTTGTTGAGAGGCTATATCTTGTATTAAAACAGATTACGCTTGAGATCAGAAAGACCTCATCCTTGTCTGCTTTTTTTCTTGTTTATTATCATTTTGCCTAATAAAACAGTATTTTCTCTACACAAATCCTGTCTCATTACTTTAATAGGAGGCTAATAGTTGGAACAGTGCTTCTCATCTGTGCTTTGTCTTAAATGTAATACTCATGTAAATTCTTTGTAGCCCTGAAGAGTGAAATACTTTTCTTAAAAGGGAGAAGTTTGTACTCCTACTTACCTCTCTTGACTAACACATCTCAGTGCAGAACAGAAGAGTTTGCTTAATTGGACAGAATGAGAAGATGGCTTTGAGGTTAGCTCCAAGAAAAGCCACTTCTGTTGGTGTGGACACCTGTGTACTAGGAACTGAACAGGAGAAATAGTTCAGTTCTTGCCAGTTCCATGGCAGCGTTTTTCTTTTGCTTGGACAACCCTGGTGCTTTGATCAAATCTCTCCTGCCCATGCTTGGTTTATAGTTTCTGTCAAAACATGGTTGCAGGTAGATCCATCAGACACCAACTTTTCATGTAAATTATGCATAACATTTGATTGCCTCCCTGAGCTTTATTAGAAGACTTACAAAATCACTGTAAGCACTCATACAAATGTGGCTGTCTGTGACTTGTGCCAGATTATTTCACATAATATTTAGGAGCAGGTTTGCCCTTTAAAAAGCTTCTGTGTGTAGAAATTGAGACGATCCAGGGAGTTTTAATTACAGAATGTCTAGTTAGAAGGAGTCCTTTACATCTGGTTAATAATTAGTAAACCACACAATTAAGGGATTGCAGTTGTGGCAGGGTGGCACAGGGAGAAATAAAACAAAACAAAACAAAAATGCCAAGTCATAAACTCTAGGGTATATAATACTCCTGATTCAAAGGTGTTCCAACATTAACCACATGAGGCACAGCTGTCATTGGTTATGCAACATGAAGTTCCTCTTTTTGTTTCTTTTCACTCACTGTGGAAGTGGAGCACGAAGCAGTCACTTTGGTTTCTTGATCAGCATTTTGAAATGCCTGATAGGATTGAAAAGATATGGAACACTGTCTTTTATCTACATCCTGGCAGTTGTGGCAGTGCTGTGCTGGTCTGTAAGCCTTCTTAACAATTTCTTTCCAAGTCTGTCTACAAAAACTGTACTCTGCATTTCCAGCAATTCAGTATGTACAATTTCAAGGATGGTATGAATATTTGCTGTTAATATATTATCTACAGACCGCTGTCTGCATGCAGTAGGGAAAATTCTTCATTTGGGTACATAAGCAACAATTTTCAAACCGGAGAAGGGGAGAAGGCAAGAAAATGTGAGAGGAATCAAATATTTTTCCTATTCAGGTATGATGCAATGATTATTCCACAAAAGAAAAACAGATTTCTTTGACACCTACTTTCCAATTTCTGCCTTCATTATAACATTAAAAGCAAGACAAAACTTTTCAAAAAATGTATACCCAGGCAAGAAATAATTCACTGTCTCAAATGCATTAAACAACACCTGGGAGAGTGGGACTAATTCTTATGTATGTATAAAAATGACACAACCATGCTATAGGTAAAATGCAAGCATGGATTTCTCTTTATAGGAAAAACACTCAGGTTTTCTAAAGAAATTTAGGATGCCATCAGTGGAGTGGACTGTCTTGGAAGACAACCCTGAAAAAGATTTAAACACTGTAATGGGGAAGCATTTCAACCTGAGTTCTTGACCAGTGCTGTGGAAAAGGTGAATGACAACCTTGGCCATGTAAAGAGGAGGATGTTGAATAGCTACGAGGAGGCACCCGGTTTTACTTTGGCAAGTGGCATTATGAGGGGTGATGCTCTTACACTATCTTCAACTCCTGAGCCTAAGCATAAAGAGGGATTTTGAAAAATCTGAGATGGAAAATAGGAAGAAAAAACAAATGGTGAGATGAACAGAGAGTGCCTTATCTCACAGCTGCACAAGCGCATGAAATTGGCATAAACCAGAACACTGGCTGAAAAGGTTAAGCCAACCCTTTCCAGACCTGCCATCTCTGCACTGTTTCCTCCCTTGATTCTGCTCTTTCTTTTGACCAGGCTATTACTGATTCACCACCCATCTGTGAAAATACCAAGCAAGCAGAAAGGAGAAGGCAGCTGAGGGAGAGAAGCTGGTCAGAACAGTTGGTCTGGTAGCTTGTGCTGGCTTTGCACTCTCAGGAGGCTAAGGCAGGAGAAGGAAAGGGTCAGTCACTTGAATTTGCTTAGCTTATCAATAAAGCTGAAGTAATTTGATTAAGTATTACCAAGTGGAGACTGAGTATCAAAAGGTTCTTCAGTGTCTACAGGGAAACAGCATAGCTAAGAGTTGGGCCTTGGCTCCTGTTCAGAAATGAATACAGAAAAAAAGAATTTAGTGGGGAGAATGAGTAAGAATTGGAAGAAAAAAGGACAAGAAACTGCTGGGTGGTCTCTTTTATGTTTTCAAATCAACAGTAATTGCTTTTCTGGAATACAGAAAATACGCACTCAGAGACACAAAGTGCTAGGTTCAATGAAGGGAGAAACGGGTGAACTGTAGTGGTTTGAGATATATAAGAGGTCATACTAGATGATCTAAGACCCCCTTCTGCCCTTAAGCTCGGTGAAATAAGACTGTGGCAAGCTATGCAATTGTGTTTAAAAATATACGGAGACTTGCAAAAATCTTCTGCTTTCTTAGTTCACGAATGGCTGAGCATTGGTGCAAAAATAAATTGATTTTTATTTAAAATTGTTTATAAGTTTTTTAAGAGCAAAAGAGAAATGAAAAGAATATGAGTAGAGCTGCTGTGAAGATATTGAAGAGATGGTGGATACTGGAGAGGGACTGGAAGGCTTTTCTGTGGATGCCACAGTAACTGTGGATGACATGTTTCAGATTCTCTTTGATGAAGTTTCATTTGTTAGTGCTCAGTGCTCTGGTGATAATTCCCTGGTCTGCTTTTCCTTGAACTCATTCATATTTTCAACATCTGTTTAGTTATAACTTGGACAGGTAAGCAGCAGAAAACTACGCCAGCCCAATCCTGAAAGAGAAGGCACCGATCTGTGGAAAGGAACAAATGTCTTTCCACAAATGTCTCCACCCACTTAATTTTTGTTAAGCAGTATCAACATTGGTGATTTTGTGGCAAAAAACTATGTGACTTGTGTACTACTATTTCCCATAGCTCAACAAAAGAAGCTAACGGATCTCCCAGGGGTCCCAAGAGCGTAGGCTGAAAAATGCCAGTCTATGTGATGATGCAGCCAAATATGTCCATAAAACTTTGTTACGGTTTTCCTGTCTGCAGTATGGGATACCTAGACATTTTATTATTTGACATGAAGAAAGTCTTACTAATAAAAGGATTCTCTTAAAATCATTGACAGTTTTATCTTGTCTTTAATAAAAATAAAGCACTAACAACTTGCCAAAGGCAATGATAAAAGTTTCATTAACTGCTGCAGCAGAAGGAAAAATAATGGCACCAGGTTTAAAGTGTGAATCAATTACATGAGCTTTATAGCCATTTTACAAAATAAGCTGAACAATTTTGAAAGGGCAGACTTTATAATCCTAACTTTAAAAATCCCTCTGTACTTTTAGCAAGGCTCTGCTCTCTGAGCTTACAGTAAACTGTAAGACAGCAGCGAGGAGTTCATCAGTCAGCCCCTACTACTGGCATACATCTGAAAAAATGTCTGTATCTGCACTGTCACTAGTCCATAAACTGAAGGTGAAGGTCTTTCTCTTAAACATTACATCTTTTGTTTTCGTGAGTGGCTAGAGAGGTTTGCAAGAGTGAGATGGGAACACAGGTTTTTCAGAATGGGCAAATCTGTCTTTTCTGTCATTAAACATTTATTTCTCAAATCAAGAAGGTCATCCCTTTTACCACTCAGGTTCAGTGGATATTTGCCACTGGCTCAAGTGGAGTCAACTTGTAGCACAAATGACATTCATTTACCTGCCTGTGTAGTGTAGAGGATAATTTAACCTAACTTCGGGCTCTAGGCACCCTCTAGTCAATGAAGAGAGAAGCAACTCTGGGAGCCCATTTTCTGTAAACGAAAGTATAAGATACATAAGACAATGTCTGGAATTATTTTCTTACCCTTGCCTAGGAAGACAGACAGGCAAAATCACCTAGATTTTATATGTTTGAAGTCACCCAAGGCAAACCCCACATAAAGCAGTTGTTTGGCACAGGAGACACAGAGTAGCACAGAGGATCCCAGCAGGTCTCCAGATTGCCCCTCGAGGCAAATGATGCATGGTAATAACTGCTTGGGTTTTGCACTGTCACCTGAAGTCGTGGTACACAGAAAAGAAGGTGAATGCAAATGTCTACTAAGACTACAATGATGTGACAATGCTCATTCATTCATATACTCTCTCTACCAGTTACAGGCTTGTAATGCTGTCTGTGATTTTACTTGCTTTTCCAACAAGAAGAAATATCTTTGCTACCTAGACTCCATCTGCAATACTAGGTTGTTGTTAATGAAAACACTTTTATTAATGGGAAATAAAATTAGATTAAATAAAAAATGATTTTTAACTGAAACTCTGTGTTAGAAATTCACAACTGGGTTGTTGTGATTTTTTAAATCAATTTTTCAAATTATTTTTCCATTTCTCTTTTTTCTGGTGTAATCGATGGCCTTGCTGGACTTGTCAAATGCAAGATGAAAGACAAAGGGACTGAGGCGTCTCTGACTGAGGTGTCAAGAGCCAAAGAAATAACAAAGAAAGTAAATAACTGGTGCTTATCTTATCAGACAAAAGTAAGGGGGGATAGCCCCTCACTGTAAACCCAGTGATCTGTGGGGCACCGTGGAGGCTGCACAGCCAGAGGTTGCTCCAGAGATTGCTTTGGATAAAGCACAGATGGCCCCCGAATCTACATACCAAGATGCCCGCTCTGAAGGCGTGTCACACTGCTGAGTCCCGCTTCTGACAACACGACATTCCATGCCAAGAGCCAACTGATACACAATAAATGACTTAGTCCCACCTCACAAAAAGATTTCTAAACATATAAAAATTGACACTTGAATACTCTCTTTGGGAGGAGGAGCCAAGTGAGAACTTCACCTGACGGACGGGTCGACGGGCCTGAACCTCTCTTCCCCCCCCAAGAAGGGACGCCTTTTTGGTAAGAGTCAAGCCTCTGACTTTGTCAGACATATCCCCGGGAACACATTGTTAACTAAAGAGCTAAACTATTACTTTGAGCTCAACTTTTGTAGACAGTGAATTTATCAGCGAGAATTCTGAATCTGTGATACCTGTCGCTTGAATAAATTACCTGTTGTTTCAACTTTGCAAAACTGTTTCAGTGAAAGTCCTTGGAAGGGCTCTGGCAGGCAAGTTGAATATCAGACTCCCCTTACCCCCCCCTTTAACGTGACATCTGGTCTTCAAACTTTGCTTCAGTGAGTTTTTCCTGAATTTATATTGTCAAAACTGGATGAGAATAAAGCTTCTATTCTAAGTGAGAACCAAGCTTTGTAAAATGCAACCATATAGATTGGAAATTAACAAGTCATATTAGTCAATGCAGAAGGAAAGCCTATACTTGCAGAAATTTGGTAAAACCATACATCAGTGGCCAAACTTTTGGACTTATTCAAAAGAAATTACAGACATTTTTTAGGCTTTATATCCACATAACTTACAAGTCTTGATATTACATGCTTTTCTGAACTGCACAATGGATTTGAGCCACAAGCCTCAGAGCTAACACAGAGGGCATGTGGAACGTGATCAACACTGCCATTCACAGCATGCTGCTGCATTTCTAGGTCTACCTGTGTTACGGTTCAGGGAGACCCGAGTCGTAGAGATTTGTTGTTATTTCCAGAGTGAGATTAAGACACATATGAGGTCAAAAGCCACCAAACAGGTTTATTGATCACCCGTTCAAACAAAGGCATGAGGAAACAGCAACAGGAAAGTGAAAAAGACAGGAAGGAAAGAAACCTAGCAAGCAGTCCGGATAGAGTCACAAGAGATAGTCACCACCATGGATCCAGCGGCATCCCGTCAGTCTGCAGTTCCTGTGTGCATCGGTGGTGAGGGTCCCCTCGTCATTTGGTCGCACAGCCTTTTATAAGGTGTTTGAGCAGACGTTCCCTAGGCAATGGCATGTACCCGATATTCTCTCAGTCCTGTGCATGTGTTTTTTTCTCAGTCCTGGCTCCAGCAGGTCGGGGAGGGCGTCGGTGTCTAGACACATTTTCCGCAACGAGGTACCCGGCCTCAACTCCCTTCAAAGCTGTTTTGTATGGCGGTTCATTCCTTGTCTGGTTTGTATTTGGCTGGTCCACCAGGAGGTTGAGCTGGGCTACAAACAAGATTTGCTGGCCTGCCAGGACATCCTGCAGCAAGCTTTGCAAACAAGCTTTGAGGGAACTGTCTTAAGGTATGGTCTCAGACAACCTGCAGGATCACCCCCATGGAGTCTTGACCATTCGTCTGTATCAAAATAGATGAATATAGATGGTGGATGTGACACCAACCCTACTACACATGGCCCAGCTGTGAGTAGACATGCAAAACACCTACCTGTAGGTGGGAGCTGCTGTTGAAGCATTGGAAAGGAAGGTCACGCAGTAATGGACCTATCTCTAATGGAAGCACCAGGACATCATCTCAGATCTCAGCACACTAATGGAGCGTCTATGTATATCACTGACCTAATCCACAGGGATCACGTAACTGCATGCTGTCACTGATACAGGATCAGAGCACTTTTGAGATAGATCCTTCATTGCATCTCAGCTAAATGGAGTGATAGATCAGGTAGATGCTTGTCTGTGATGTCTGTGATGCACATTTTAAGATGGCAGAATCTAAAGCTAATATCAATTGTCTGGTTGCCATCTGATTTCCTCTTTCAGTAACTTGATTTATTGTAATAAGAAGTACAAGTACTCCAGCAGTCAAAAGCTGGTAGAGCAGGGAGATGAGACAAGAGGGGAACTTGTATCCGAGGACCATAGTTCTATTCATCAGAGAGTTTACCCACTCATAGAGAATTACCCTTGGGAAAATGAAGCTTTATTGAGCCTTATAGCAGTGGTATGAAATAAGCAAAGCCTTAGTCCAAAAGAAGTAATGACCTCTAACTGCTTTCTGTGTTTTCAGCTACTTCTTGTGCTCACTGCTGTGAGCATTCAAGGCAAGAGGTGATATTTCTGATTTTTCTTCTTCCCAATTTTCAACTTGGAAAAAAAAATACTTCTTTTCCTCTTTCAGTCTGCCAGATGGGCATTTGGCAAGAAAAATCCTGGAGTTTAGCATATTTTATTAATGACAGAGGAATTTCCCAGCCGTAAGAGGACAGGAACAGGACAGCAAGTCTCTGGTATCTGCTCACTCAGAGAGGCCTGACTGTGGCTGTGCTCTGCCACTATAGTGAGCGAAGGGAACCAAGAAGGGCTGCTTAACGACACACTGCCAGTGACAGATGTGCCCTTCAAGATTAACATTAGAAACACTTTAAATCAAAATGTTTCAGTTCTCCCTTAATTGATTTTGTAATCCCTCTGTGAAATCACTGGTCCTTCTAATTGGCTGATGAAATAATTAGTTGACTGACATTAAGTTGGACTTCTTCTAATTAGAAACTCTATTCCATCAGATGTCATGTCAAAACAGGTTTTATTCTGAGAATTTGTGGGAGTCATTTTTTCCTGTGTGAATTTTTTGAGTATTGTCTTTCTCTGTTCAGAAGGGATTTTCTAACTTTTTCTTTTTCAGCCTTCTTATGAGCAATTAATTGATGAAGGTTTGGATTTTGTTGAATACAATTCAATATTATTTTATTTAGATTTTTGCACAAAATATTGTAAATAAACACTTCAAACATATTCCTCTCATCCCAAAACAGGCAAAACAGTATTTTAGATTAACATCTAAATAGCATTCAAAGAGCTAAGTTAATCTGCCATAAATCTATAATCTTCTTATAAAAAATTTTTCAAAATTTATCAAATTTTCCTCCTACTAACAATAATTTGGAAATTATCTTGGCAATGCAAAAGCCAAGAACATCTTTCAGAAATAATCCTCAGAACAACAATACCTGTTGGTGCTAAACTGTTTAAAGATCATCACCATTAGTATCTGGAAAACTTACCATACATCTAGTAATACTTTTGCACATGAGCACTGAAATTTACTTCACAAAACCCAATTTATTGATGTAAATGAGCTGCATGCATTTTAGTTCTGCATAAATAAATATCCTTCTACCTATGGGACAGTAGAAAAGTATCACCAAAAAAGTTAATTTTAGGTAGGTTATGCAAATGAAGTTGCATGCACATGCGTGCAAAGTGAACCATCTCTGAAATAATTCTTTTGTAAGTGATCTGCTTCCCAACTGGAGCCCAGGGTGAGCAATGCATTTTGCTGTTTTACTGCTCACGGGAAGTTGCTCCTCAGAAGGACTCTGGAGGCAACATGGACTGCTCACAAACCATAGAGAGTGAGAAGTTAATTGCATCACTAAAAATATAGGATCCTAGGCTCTTCAGAGCTTTGTAAACTCGATGTCTAGCTGATATTGTGCTCCTAAACTAATATTCTCAGGCAATGTAACACTGTGGTTTTTCGATAATGCAACAGTGAAAGAAAATTACTTCAGGTAGCCTGCCTAACACATTTGGTTAATGGTCATAACAGCAGGAAAAGGTGCCTAATCCGCATATTTCAGCACATTCTGCCAAGATCTATGGAGTAGGTAAATATACCTTGAACAGTATGAACAATATTAGAAAAAATGCAGGAAGTACATATATATGTAATTTTCCATATTTCACTGTTTGGGGCTGCTAAGAAATAAAAATGTGATAACATAGGATGATCCTCTCAAGGGGGCACAGTCTTTCAAACAGCTGATCTTGAGAAACAATTATTTGCAAACCCATTTCACGCATGGGAAAATCTCTCATGGAGATTGTTTTTGTCCCCTAGGAAACAGAACTGTATGATAGTGGGGTAGAAATAAAAATCCTATATTTTTCACAGGCTTCTGTCACTACCTGATGTGTGTGTATGCGAGATGAATAGAGAGAAAGCAGTACTACTTGAAATGAAGCTCCTGTGGAAAGACTGAAAGATATTTTATGATTCTACTTTACTTATTTTTCCACCTTACATTTCTAGTTCTTTTTCATTCAGGTCTCATCCTGCACTTTTTCCCTGCTGTGTGTTTTATACCTTAGCTTTTTAAGACATTGGTTGTAACTTTTCTGTGGGCTTATGACCCACAACTGGTATGAGCCACTGCCTGCTTTGTCTGTGTATATTTTGGCTTTGTCTGTCCACAATAGAGACCCAGATCTCACCGCTGTGGTGGAGTTCTGCTCAGCAGAGCGCTGCAGAATGACTTCTGCTCTGAAGCTCTCAAATGAAGGATTATGAGCCAGGGAGATGATTTCTGAGCAAAATCTGAATTTATAGGTGACCTATTGTTAGTTTTTAGCCCTGATTTTTTGATACCTGATACCAACAGCTGCTGAGTTGGGAGGAAGAAGTGGTTTGTTTCTTTGTTCGTGGCAGTATTACTCTAGCTTGTCAGTGCACCCAAGGAACTTTTCCAGCTATTTCTTTCTTTTTTCCTCAGCCCTCCAGTAGGCACTTACATGAATTTGCACTGTAGACCTTGCATGTGCTGGAAACAAACTCAGGTTGGATTTGCACGATTAAAAGCTTGTATAGATGGCACTCTGCTCTTTCTCTCTCTCAGTGATTTCATATGCGATTTCATCTTTGGTGTTTGCGCACTTATCTTTCTTCATTAACTTTTTTCTCCCCTGAGGCTGAATCATGCACTTGTGTGATGTGTAAGATTGATACTCATATTCCTCCTACAGTTCGTGTCCTGCAATCATTACATGATTTTTCTTCATTAGAGGGGACTCTGTGTGTGTATAGCTCTCTCTCTCCCTTGAGAAGGTATGGTAAGCACACTTGATCTTTTTTCATTAACATCTTTGTCTCAAGGGTGACTGTGAAACAGTTAATCTTACTTTATTACTGTCTCTCTTCTCAGTGCTCTGCAGCTGAATATTCTGACTTCACTGGATTGTACTTTTTAATTCAGCCTGAGTACAGATGTCATCTCCTGGGCACAGCTGGGTTGAACTAGAACAGCTGGAGCTGTGACAGTTTCAAGCTGTCCAACCTGACCTCGTGGAGTCTGCACCATACAAGATGCAGGTTCTGTACCATTGCTGTCTGCAGCCTGAAATATGGAGGTGGCTCCAGATGAGGGCTGAATTGGTTTGGACACACTGACAAATGTGCTGTGTGATTCCAGAGTCACCCTCTGTGTCATTTGGCTCTCCTTGCTGTAAGGACAGCTGGGAAGAAGAAACTAGGAGTAGACATAGAGGGATGGATGTCATTGCAGCAGGTTCTGTTCAATGTTCCAGTATTGATGTGCACTGCTGTGCTCTTGGTTAGCTTTTAAACACTGGTAATTTGGAATTCTTTCTTTAAACCGATGGTCCCTTTGTCTGTACTAGTATTTCCTTGACCATGATACAGCTGAGCAAACAGTAATATTACTAATAAATTTTAAGAATAAATGTACTGTGGACAAAGCCTTATGGTGCCAGATGTCATATTTTGCTTTTAGGGGCTTACTTAGAAGTGTATTTATATAATTCTTAATTTTTCCAAGTTGGAAAGAGTGGAGTGTGCTAGCAGCTTCTGCGATGTACTAACAGATGCATTGACTGTATTCTTTTAGAATTGGATGAGATAGATAGGCATAGGTTAATTAAATCTGACCAGAAAATCAACATGGCTGTGTATAAATCCTCTTAATGCAATAGCTACCTCTGTGCACAAAAGTGCTAACTCTATAAAATCTGTCATAGGAGTCCCAAATTGGTCGTTTAAGATGTCTACAGTAGTCTGATGAAAAACTCATTTGTTACACAAGATGTCCTGCTAGGAGAACAGCAGTTAACAACAACGCTATTCAGAGACCTGAAGGATCTGTTCTGTCAGGATTATAGCCTGACTAATTATGGCACGAGGGATATCACTGAGACCACTAACTTGGAGAGTACACTGGCAGCTACAACCCAATCAGAAGGTATGGTTATTGGGAGTCTTTAACGGACTGTAATGGACCTTACTTCTTCTGGTCTTAGGGTTCACTGTAATAGTCACAGACTATCATAGTTAGTGAGCTTATAACATTCCCCCTTTCAAAATAGAAGCTGCTGTTTTCAGTGGATTTATGTGGTTCAAAAAATGCAAATTGCAACCTACTGCTTGTGGGTTTGATATTTCATTCTCTGGGTCTCCATATGTCTTCTTCCACAACAATATTAATTATTGATCTTGTAAGTGACAGTCACACACAACACTCTGTGATGTAATTACGTAGTAATTGACAGTAGATTAAAAAAATAACACGGGGAATATTAAAAAAATTATAAGCGGAGGAATTCAGGTTACCTGAATTCCCATTCTGGGATGCAGGTATGACATGTAGCTAAACTAGTTCAAATACAACTGCTCTTTGTGATCTGCTGCAGCATAGTGATACCCGTAAATGTAAAATTTCCACTTACTAGAGTGATTGTAATTAAACTAAAGTAAATTTTTGCTGTTTTGAGAGGACAGGAAAGCTCTAAGATTAAGAGGATCCTAAATAACGCTACTTAGACAAACTTGACTCGCTGTTTTGGGGGGGTATAGGAAAGCTCTAAGACAGAGAGACTACTAAATAATGTTATTTGGACAGCTCAGCCTTGGCAGGGCAGATGCACATGCAGGGCAAGCTACAAAGATAAAGAGGCACCAAGAGGGCACACAAGACCAGAGCAAAACAACCTGGAAGGACATGGTATATGTGATCCTAGAACCGAGTTTGCGCAGAAACAAAGGTCAACCAGCGAATACTGATGATGGGGAGTATAAGCCTTCATCTTAAGACTCCCAAAGACCACCCGAGGACGCTAACAGACATGTGTGAAAGATATTAACCTATGCTAATTAGTTCTTGGAAAAGTCATGAATACGCTAAGCATTTCTTAGAAATATAATGAGTATGTATATTGTGATTGTATTTAACCTGAAATGACAGGGTGTTTGGCATACAAGTTTGGAGGAGAGATCCCCTGTGTGCCCGGCACCGTAATAAAGAATACCTGCTTAATGGTCTGCCGACTATTGAGCCTTCAATTCCAGCTTTTCACAGCATCATTAGTTCATTGCTCACCAGCCTGAAATACAGCACTCCAAGGTGACGTTGCCAAGCTGCCATCCTGGGACATCATACATGAGCTGATTGGGAGGGAAAGAGGGACAGCCACAGGCATCACAGACAGAAGCAAACAGAGCATCCCTCCCTACTTGCCCACCATCTCAAGGCAAGCACAACCCTATATGGATGAGACCCTATAAAAGACAAGCATAGTGGGAAGTGAAAAGCACAGCAAGATTTGAAATTTTAGTTTAAAAAAATTCTCCTGATGTTGCCCATCTTCTTTGGGAATGAGTGAGAATGAAGAATGAGCGTGAGATGTAACCACTTAGAATCATAGAATCATAGAAAGTTTTGGGTTGGAAGGGACCCCTAGAGGTCATCTAGTCCAACCCCCCCACAGCGAGCAGGGACACCGCTAACTAGATCAGGTTGCTCAGAGCCCTGTCCAACCTGGTC
>Ga0065711_1028375_pt1 | contig 41647 bp, 22 predicted proteins | sample Hoacrofraction12_FD_59098 | JGI IMG/M metagenome (GOLD analysis project Ga0065711, IMG submission 59098) | Hoatzin crop microbial communities from Cojedes, Venezuela - Epithelial fraction 12 v2 (version 2) | ecosystem: Host-associated > Birds > Digestive system > Esophagus > Crop | place...
AGCCAGGGCACACTGCTGGCTCATGGTTAACCTGTCGTCCACCAGGACACCCAGGTCCCTCTCCACAAAGCTGCTCTCCAGCAGGTCCACCCCAAGCCTGTACTGATGCATGGGGTTGTTCCTCCCCAGGTGCAGGACCCTGCATTGATTAACTTTCAAAGAATGGTGCTGGGCCTTGGCAGAAATTTTCTGTTGAATGTTTTCATTTCCTGTCAAAGTGTTAAAATTATGATTTTTCAGAAAGTTTGAAAGAAAGCAGGAGACTCTATGGGAGGTTATTGAACCCATCACTACCTCAGTCTAAAGAACAATCAAAGCTATTTCAATGATTTTGAAGAAGATCTACTACAAATAAAATAAGTTTAAGATTTTCAAGGCTAGCCAATTAATTAGTATTAACCACAAAAATCAGACATCAGAAATACCTCTGTGTAAATGTCATTTCCTCTTAAATACATTTTATCAACATTCACCTTTCTTTAGTAGGGCGTGCTGTATATCAGTGTTTCTGGTTCTGATGAATAAAGCAGAAAACTCTACTTACACTGCAGCTTCAAAGGAAGAATGGTCATAGGACAGGAAAGGACCTCTTAGATCAATGAGATTATTCCCCTGCCATCAGAGGCAAATGCATCCAGATCATGCACCCCCACTAACAACATTAGCTACGTTCTTATTTAAACTAAAAACATCCTGCTGCCTAACTATAAGTTTCCTAAAGTATAGTCTAAGCCAGAACAGGCTGAAATACCCTCTAAACACTCTTGTCTTCCTCATTAACTGGATAATTTAAATGGAGATTGAAATGACTGGAGGTACCTAGAGGATTAGCTTAGAATAATTACCTAATTTTTAGATGATCAAAATTATTAGTCATGAAAATTATGTCATAAGTTTTTTTATCCAAACTATTAATAGAAAACGAATTCAGAAATTCATTCTTTAGATGGACTGAAATGATTCTTACACTTTATAGCCTATTATTTGGGGTTGTTTTTTTTTGTTTACTTTTAGTTTTAAAAAAAATTTATCAACACTCTAGACAATCAAGATGCTCCCAGATTTTCATCCTGAATCCCTTTATAAAAATGGCTTTAAGCTCTTCCACATCCTTTGCCTGGCATTCTGGCATCTACCATTTATTGCAATTGAGGCATTATAGCATCATCAAAACTGTCTTGCTACGTTATAGTTTTGAATTTTATCAGCAATGAAGCTGTCCATTAAAAGAAATTGGTCAATATTTAAGAAAATATTTGTGTGTTATAGAGTTACTAAAGGAAGGAGTGGAAAGACAGTGGTGATGGGATGGAGAAGATAGCTTACTGATGCTACAAGGACCTGAACTCATTATATTCATATCAATAGATAAAATCATGACCCACGTGGCTCACCTAGCAGCATATTCTGTTCCAGTTTGAGAAAGCAAAAAGCAAAGACAGAACAACCACCTCCTCCTCTGTTGGCGAGATGAATATCCTCCTGCTTGTTCTGCGTTCAGTCAGTCACCTGCCTAACCAGAGATTTGGAAGCAGATTATAGTGTTCACACCCAGTGTTAGTTCAGCACTGTATGCATAGCTATATCTGCTGTATTCTGAAGCAGAAATTCTGCATTTTCCCAGAAGTGACAGTGCTCAGTGATTAAGATGGAGAAGGACAGTGTTTTTCAGGTGTGTTTAGCACTCTTCTAAAAGTATAGATACTAGAAGGTAGCTTACAATGAGAGGAGAGTTATGGTGTGAAGATGTCTTTCTCTTTGAGAAACTTGCACTAAAACCTATGCATTAAAGCCAGTTGATGAGAAGGCAGCATGAGAGATATGCCCAGGCACCATTCTCCCTCATGGACTCTTTCTTCTCATGTTTATTAACTTGCCTGTTATATTAAAGACTCCTTGTGGTTCTTGGCTGTAAATCAAAGTTCTCCTTAATCACCACCTAAGAACACACCGGAGAGTTTCCCTGATGTGTGATGCCAAGCAGCAGTTTATCCAAAGCTGCAGATCACCCTCATGTACATCGTGGCACCTGAAAGATTTGCAAGTAAGGAGCATACAAAATAAAACTTAAAAGCTGTGAATAAAAAATGGTGGTGAATCAAAATCACTTTGAAATCAGCAGAGTTTTGTAAGTTCAGCCAGCCTTTGATCAGATTCCTAAAAACAAAACAAGATGATGTGTTAATGTCTGAAAACTGTGTTGACATTTCCTGGCTAACCATAAGGAATAGATTAATGGTAATGCTATTGAAGGCAAATGATTTCAATGATCATAGGTATTACCTATGTGGTTTTTTTACATGGAATTATTACTGAATAGTTGTCATTGGATAAAATAAGACTTGGATTCCCTTCTTGGCTCTGTCCCTGACTTCCTGGACAAATCCTTTAAGCATTCTATGCCTCAACATCGCAATTCATGAAATGACATAATTGATGGTGACTACTCTGAGATAAATTTATTAAAAGCGCTGTGAAGAAGCTAGTCCATACTGCTAAATTGATGGAGAAATCTGCTCAAAAAAATCACAAAAGATGTCTTTAAACATCCTACATACATCATTTATTTCATTCTGTAGCAAGAAGACAAAACAAGCAGGCAGTTATTACGGAGGATCAAATTACTCAACTGAATCATGTGCTAAATTCTCTTTGATGACAACAGGTTGATAAGACTTGCAGTTCTCTGGCAAACATGAACAGTATTTTCCTGGTTTGTATCTGCCTTCTGTAAAACAGGGATTGGAATACCCCAGAGTAGTTGGTGACACTGGATAATGAGTGCCCAATATCATGAGTGTGTGTGTGTGTATAAGAATTCAACATTCTGGAACCATTTTTCAGAATATTGGCTAATAAGAAATGCCAAACAAATGAACATTCTCTGCATTTGGTGCAAAATCTTCTTTCCAGTCCATGGTCAAATATCCAAAGGGAAATTTGCGAGCTGTAAGACAATCCTATGTGCTAAAGAAACCATTACTGCTCCAAGCAGAACATCACATTTTAGTGTAATTGGCTACTATGCTTCTACACTATTATCAGTAAGTAATGACCAAACAGCAAGTGGAAATGTTGATCATGATTTAAAATGGCATTTTTACTGAAATTCTGTAATGAAAGAGGAGCTACATGGAGGATGTTGTATGTTGAGCTATTTAAATAGAGAACCATATACCTGGATAACTTTTAACAAGCATTTAGTTGGCTCTTTCTCACTGACTTTGTTGTTGTTGATGAAAAGAAACAATACATTTTGTCTTGTATAGAAAGGAAGAAGAGCTATCTGATAGTGACACTGGTTCAAAACAACTGGCTTACATTCTCAGTTTAGCAGCGTATTTGGGTGAGCCATATAAATTGCTCTTTCCCTAAAATTTCTGTTGTTGAATACATAGATTACAGATCCCACACAACCAATGGTCAGCGTAACCCCACATTGCTTGAGGTTCATTAAGAACCTTACCACCAGTGAATATAGAAGATCAAAGTCCTCTGTGTCAGCTTGTCTGTTTCAGTATTGCGAGGCTGAAAAACAATAATACTGGTAAAAATAAGGTAGAGCCAGCCTCTGAACACAAGATAAATTTTCCCTGTTTTGAGAGGTGAATCCTTATGAATCATCTACGATCCACATAGCTCCTAAGCAAACAAAGCTGTGTTTATTTAGAATTTGGTCCATGTTTATCACAGGAATTTTGAATATTGGGTATACTTCAGGTTTGTAACAAAAGGAAAGATCAGTATCTTTCAGACTCCAAGTAACTTCTATCTATGGATTAGCAGGAGTAGCTTATTATATTGAAGAACTAAGAATAATATAAAGTGCATAATTAGTGCCCAAATATCTTCAAAGCCAAGTTTTCAACCATTTTTCAGTCATATTCTGATTTTGCTTACAGTTAGTCCCCTATATATGCATGCATGGACCTATATTTGTTTTCTCAATTGACAACTACAAATACCTCCTTATGGGCAGGTGTGTCTGAGTCCCTGAAAACCATGATCCTCTGTTTGTTTGTTTCCAATTTGTCCTAGTTCTTTTACATGCCTATTTTTGTAATATTTCAGTGGGAAAAAATTATCCATACTCAAAGCTTTCTAAGACTGTGGAAAAACGCCACTAGTGATTCAGTCTCTATGGCTTAAGCTTATCTAGTGTTCCAGTGTGTAAATCTTCTGTCTTCATTGTATTGCTCAGTGCTTTATTCATGCAAAACTCTCAATCATCCCCTTCGCGCAGCTAAGCAGTTGCTGTGTCCAAAGCCAATATAAAAATGAACAATTGTAGTGTGCTTAGGTCTGTTACGTCTCCCTAAATACCCCTTTCAGGACCATTTTCTAAACAAAGCTCTGTGGACACCTTGCTTATGAAATGCTACTTCATTCAATTGTTTTAGGGAACTTTGCTTGATCTATGCAGCTGCAAGAGTGTTATTAAGAAAGCATAAGTCATGCTTTTGAGAGACATGAGCTGATTTCCTAAGATATGCATGCATTTGCATAGAAAACTATAGAGAAGAGTCCAACAGAGCCAGTTCTGATTCAAAGAAGCCTTTAAAAGTGTAACGCACTGCATTATCTGGAATTAGGGAAATAAAATGACCTTTTTATTTTCCTTCAGGGTGATTTAGTGTGGATATGTTAGACTGAATGACAGAAGCTGGGCAACAGTTCATCTAAATAGGGGTAGACATACCTTTAACCTCTGCCAAACACCCATGGCCTATTCAGCAAATTGCTAACAATTTTCTTCTTCATGTTTCCTTCTTCTAATTGCCAGTCTAAATGTGTTCTTATATACAATCACTATGAACAGAGCAATTACCAATTATACAGTCAATTAGAGTTTACCATGTTTTGAAAAGGCCAGGCAGAATCATCATCTTGCATAATCAGTTGTATTAAAACATTCCTCTTGATCAATTGCCCTCAAGATGCTTTGAATAAATCACATGAAGTGAAAGAAAAGAGCACAGGTGTCATTGGTGCCAGCAGCCACTACAGAAAGGTAAGAAAAGGAGACTGAAGGGGAAAGGTTGCTATTCTGCTGTCCATTGCTGAGTGTTTCATAGCCATGATGGTGTTACTGAATCTTGAAATGGAATTCTCTAGGGCAAATAGGCTTGCGATACTCAGATTTTTATAAAGGGGAAAGTGTTTTGCTGTGGGTTTTGAGGTGTTTTTTTAAACTCCAAATATTTTTAAAAAATGAATTCTGTACTAAATTATGTTATCATTAATGTGATGCACAGTTCCAGTCTAAGTACCATGCTGTTCCCAATGCTGTCAGCTAAACCACCAAAGAGCAACATTATTTCAAATGTTCATCAAAGAATGTAGCACTGAGAGTGTGTAGTTATCCTACAGCCATGGAACTGTAGTACTGCTGAACTGAAGGCAACTGAGTGAATGGGTAACATGGGACACATCTTTGGGATCCATTTCAACCTCCTAATGACTCGAGAATTCCTTTATTTTTCTCTCATTTATACTAAAATAATTAGGAAGAAGTTCCTGGAATCCTCCTTGCTTACACTGATGCATGGCTCATTTAAGCAGAGTCAAGTCTACCTTTTTGTATATTTGCATGCATGCAGAGACTCAGTGACACAAACACTGTGCAAATACGTGTGTATAAACATAAATATGTATGTACACACACACATAACCAGACATAGTATATCTTGGAGTTTAGCACCAAGAAGTTTTGTCTAGAGGATTCTGCACAGGCAAAAAATTGTGTGCCCATACAGACTCTGCAATAAAAGTGCAATTAAAATTTTATGAATATTTTCATTTTAGGTATACTGAAGTAATAAAGCACAGAATTTGATCTGAGCCATAAACCCAGGAAAATAACCTTTCCACTGCTGTGGAAAACTCCCTTTTGAAATCAGAAACACCAAGGCGCCCATTAAGAAAAGAATGAATGTCATTCCACAGAACTAAATTGCTCTCCATGCTTCACCATCCTTCTGTAATGGAGGTGCAGGTTATACGCTTTCTGTCAACCACCTTGTTAAGAAAGAAATTGTCTGTGTTTGTGAAACAAATACCTCCCCTCATCTGTCTTTGTTCCTGATCATGAAAGAGTCATTAGTACTTGAATCCAGGCAGGAAGAATCTTCCCATCTATTTCTTCTTCCTAGAGCTTCTTGGAACCACCAGAGAATCAAAAAATATCTTTTAAAAATTTAACAAACTAAGCAAGTAAGTGTAAAAAACACTAGCACTCTGAGAATCGTCAATGCTTTGGGTCTCCTCTGTTTGCTCTTCCCTTCTGTTTTTCACAGAATATAATTTCTCATTCTTGCTATTAGTGGGGAGCAGAAAACTAGGGACAAAGGAGCAGTTGCTCAAATGATCTATGTTGTTTGTCATAATTATTGACAAGCAAAGAAGGTTAAAACTTAGATCTCACTGAATGTCTGGGTGAGAAGACTCATGTGCACTGGGCACAGAGAATACAGAAGAATTGATTCCTCCTCGCTGGATTCTCCCTCCAGCTGCCGTCACCTGTGCCTTTCCGCTGACATGCTTATTCTAGCTGAGTGAGATACAGGCTGTTGCCAAGGGCAAAGTCAGGTGATTTCAAATAGGTGCCCTATGCTCTGAAGATGGGACTGAGGACCCTCTCAGCTTCTGAAGCCATTCCTAGAGACCAGTCCTCAATAGCCAGTCTGTGTTGGAGTTGCATCGGTGTCTCAATCCACATGAACCGTACTGACGGTACCCAAAGCATAGTTCTCTTGTTCATCATGATTCTTCTGATTAATAGCTCCATTCAAGAAGTTAAAGAATATTTATCTTCTTGGCTGTCATCCTTACCTCATCCCTTCTAATGCAGATGTGCGTACTGCCACAAGAATTTTGAACACATATTAAGAAAATGTCAACCATAAAGGCACAGGTATAAGGAAAACCAGCTTGCTTTCTGTTGCAATGAATTAGGCATATTTGCATAGTTTGTTACTGTGTCTCGTTTTAGAACTGGTATCATCTTGCATCTCCTAATGAGCCGAATGGATGGCTAGTCACTGCTGGAAAACACCTGAAAACAGCATATAGGAGTTTATTAACAACCTGTTGATGCCCCCTTGATCAGGAAGCAGAGAAGAGTGTCCAGATGGTAAAAAAGATAAATCAGACTATTCAATCTGCTTGAAAGGCATGGAAAGCATTACTTCCAAATGAAAGGCATTAGCTCACTTGATCAAGATGGCATTGGGAGAGTTTGTTCCTTCTTTTCTTTTTCAGGTGATACATATGAAGTGGAAAGCATCAGGTAATGAAGAAACTTGAACAAATTACTTTCCTTTTCAGCACATGTGCTGGTGTCAGCCCCAGACGATGAAACTAGCAGATTCTGATGAAGAAAGCAGAAATGTTGATTTTAATTAGAACAGACAAAGGCATTTTTCTTCCTGGATCCCTTGTTTAAAGGTTGGCTCTTGGCAGGCATGTGATAGCTCAGTGCACTAAGAGCACTGGTTACCAGGGTGTCCGTCACACAGGGGATGTGCAGCAAGTTCAGAACCAGACTTCGTGCCTGGAACTGAAACGCCTGCCAGAAGCAGATAGGTCATTCTCTTCAAATGATGACAGAATAATTACCTCCCAGTGGAGGGCTAAAATCTGCTGGCAGAACTTTTGGGGATTCTGCAGTTATTGCTTATCTGCCTGATTATTGCTGTACTGAAGTAGATCTCAACAAGTTATCCAAGAGTCTTCTGCATGACACTAAACCCAGAAAGTAAGCAATTTTGGAACTTGGATCAAAGACTAAAACTTAGCACCAGGATCCCAAAATGTAAACGACAAAATCCAAATGTACAAACAAAGACTTTTCTAAGCATTTTCTAAGATTTTTCACTAACCAAGCATAGGATCTTCCTAAGAAATAATGAAAGTCATACATGTGAAGTAACCCTTTTTATTTTATTTGCTCTTGGAGTGTCTAACATTAGCAGTCACTGGCCTTATGTCATTGGTTTTGAAGTGGTATAAGGGACAAATGCAAAAGAAATTAAAAATAAGAGAACATTCATCAAAAATTCAGTTGAATGACTGCCCAGTGGTATTGGGCCTACTCCAAGTGTAAGTGTTCTTTTTCATACTTTGTTTGTTTGAGGTCAGGGATTAGTTTAGATTAAATATTTTTTGTCATATTGGCTACACTGGAGCACACAACGGTGACAGATTTTATGTCTGGAGTGGTTTCACAAGGGAAACCGGTGCGGCAGTCCTGTTGTGCAGAAGAGTGCTATAAAAAACTGCTCTTGCAAGTGTAAATGTGGTACTGGATCTTGTCTTCACAGTTTGGCATCAAATGGAAGATAACGCATGCTGATACCCAGGGTTAATATCTTCACATTTTTTAGGACAGTTTCTAAAGTGGAAAACAAGGCCAGATACAGAATCAAAAGATAAATCATTGAATCATAGAATCCTTTGTGTTGGAAAGGACCTGTCAAGGTCATCTAGTCCAACCCGCGAATAAATGCAAAGATAGTTCTCTTCTTTTGTCCATATCAGAGCCTTGTACTGTAAATAGAGCATGGTTTTGATTTGACCAGGGAAGAGAGCAGTTTTACTGTTGCCTGATTGCTGTTTATGGGGCCAATCCCTCTCTACCACTCTAGTGTCTCATCTACACCTGCTCGTAATCACAGCCACAGATTTGTGATTACCCTTCCTGTAAGTTTCAGGGAATTGTCCTTTTCTAGCTGTTCCTTGAATGCAACAGTAAAAAAAGGGTATTCAAGTACAACCTTCTGAGAACAGTTTGAAATCAGTCACTAGAAAAGTTATATCCTAACCCTGATACAGTAGGAAATTACTTTGCACTCTCAGAGAACAGGGAAGGATGGCTTCGAACATTTACTGCAGCATTCCTCAGCGTGGGCCTGCAGTTGTTTCTGTGACAAAACAATCTGAAATCTAAGCAAGGTCAGATGCTTCATTTGTACAGAAAGCAGACTGGCACAATGTGTAATTGTAGATATAAGCTGATAGATCTTGTAATGTTCTCATCCTCATTTGCATTCCTAACTAGACTGTGAAGAAGACCATCTTCATTTCTGGGAGGTCATAGATACTTAAGGTTAAATTAGTATGATGACGTAACTGATCTTTTGGAGACAATGCTTAAACACAATGCCAATGACTTCAAGGAGGAGAAAGAGTTTAAAGAGATGAAATTGTCCGTTGGGGAAACAAACAAATTAGGGGAATATATTCAAATAAGTCACAGAGAAGTTGCAAATTAAAATTTCTCTCTATCTTTCCTTTTGTCTATATATGCATATGTATAAAGCAACATGAGGAAATGTAATCTCAGGGTGCTACATCATAACCTGATGTAAATTATCTCAGCTTCATTGATTTCTGTAAGACTATATACATGTATTATGAAGGGGAACATTAGCTGGTGGTTGGTTTTCATGGAAAGTCTGTCACCGGTCCATCATACACTCCTACAGTAACTCTTCTGAACTAAATTGCTGGGTAACACACATTTCAAGGTATCAGCAGAGAAATGTTTTGAAAAGTTCAGTCAGCATCTAGCAAAGAACTAGAACTGAATGTGAGAAATAATGTCAAATATTTTGCCAACCAGAACTTTACACAGTAAGGAAAAAGACAATGTGTATCTAATGTTCTGAAATATTCAATTGCACACAGCTTCATTTCCAAGTTTGTTCTGAACTATTCAGTGTAGAAAGAAGTGAATGTTTTATGACTTACATACAGAATGCTGCTAGTATTCTTGTTTTATTGCTGCTTCATAGCAATATCAGCTCCTCTTTTTTAAGCAATATTTCAAAGTGTTTCTGTTTCAGTGATAAGCTCATAGGCTGCCGATTTTATTCTCCAAGGTGTTCTTGTATGTGATTAATCAAGAAAAGACAGAATTTTTACCAACCCCATTTGCTGGAAGAATAAAATAAAATTAAAAAGGAACAAGCTCATGGTATAGGACAAAATTAAGTGCCTTTCATCTTGGATTATAACACAGAACTCTTGATACAAAGTGTCACAAATGCGCAGTTCAAGATTTCAAGTCCTAGCTGCATGGTGCATGACTCCTGCTGGAACAGAGTTCTCGAGAAGTCATATGGTACCTTTGAAATGTAACATTCTGTTATCAAGATCATTGTGGGACACTTTTAGCTAGAGAGCGCTTTTGAACAGGATTCCTCTATTGCCTGTTTCTTTATTTAGATACAGAGTTGAAGAGGGAGGGAGATGAGGCGATACTCAGCTGCCTTTATATCCCTTTCTAAATTTGTACTCTCCCCTTCCATTTCTGGTAACTATTTTCCAGGCTGACCCTGCAACAGTTCTGAAGCCTGAAGACTTCTTTCCAAATCTGACCAGGAAAATTAATTTCTGTCCTCAGAAAATATCAATATTTGAAATAAGAAATTTTATGTGAGGTTTTTTCTTTTTTTTTTTTTTTTCTCCGAGAGCTGAAAGACTTTAAGAAATTCTTTTCGGAGCAGGAAAATGGAGGTTTTCATAGCTTGTCAGCTACCTGCCAACTGAACACTCCTGTCAGTTTCACCTCCTGACCTCGTGTCAATTTCATTTTCTGCCAGAAGGCAGAAAGTGACTCCAGTGAGAATCTTCCAGGCAGGGAGCCAGAGCCAGATGCTGGTCACTTGCTTTCTCTGCCTCTCCAGTTCTCAGCATCCCCAGCCGTACCAAGCCTACTTCCAGTTCCCTAATCACTCACATGAAAGGTCTTTGACAATCATGTTTCCTTTTTTCCTTTTTTTTTTCCCTCAGGTAGATAATAGAAATGGAAACAATAGTCACAATTTTTCAACAGAAAACCCTAATGATTTTTTTCAGTTTCTTTTTTTTTCCCCCTATGGAGAATTTAGATTATTTCTTTTTTCTGAACGGATTGCTCTCTGATCGAAAATCATTCTGCCATAAAATTGACTATCAGCTCTGTTTCTTTCTTCTTCCTCTAATGCCTAAAAAGGGGCTTAGCTGACTCCAGAATATGTGGAATGATGTTTCATGATGTACTCAGTACGGCTGCTTGTGTTGGAAATGAGATGAAAGCACTTGAATCATTTTCCTTTTCAAATGGCAGTCTAATTAACATATAGATCAGCTGGCTAACACTTCCGTGAAATATGTACGGTACTTGTTATTAAAATACAAGCACTCTTTGAACTTCGGCAGTCACTTGAAAATTTTTAATCTTCTGATTCTGCCTTTGTTTGTAATAGTTTAGATAAGAAATTGGACTGCCAGGGTTCTAAACCTAAGCAATCATTTGGACACTCTTAATGTCATGGCTGTGCTTCTATTTGTTTAACAGCATATATTATGCATAAGGAATCCCAGTTCAAGGATTTATCTAAATTGAATGTGTTACAGTAGATGACAGCGAGAGGATTTCTTTCAAAATTAGCTTGTGTCTTTTTAGGCAGAGTGAATTATCCGCTGGTCCCATGAAGTCATCCACAATAGCTTTCACTGTCTCTTGGCAGCAATGATACCTTCTGCTGAGAAGAGCCAATCAACTGGAATATGCCTTTGTTGCTGGACCTGAAAACTGCGTGAGATTGGAGCATTATGCATGAAAAACAGGGGGAAAATCCTGATGCTAGTGTTACTGCTCACAGACCTGCGCATTCTGGATATAAAAGACAGGGTGAGTTTAGTGCTTGATTCGTGGTGGGAGAGAGGGAATATGCACGAGCAATCAATTGTTTAAGCCTGTAAGTGCTACACAATAGCTAAGATAAAATTGATTCTTGATTAGAATGTATTAAACAGATTTTTTGTTTAATAAAAAAAGCCCTGGTATAAAAGTTGATATCTATGAATATTGTTCAATTTACTTCAACATAAACAGGGACAACAGATAATTGTCAAATTGTAAGATTATTTTGTTTTAAGTTAACTTTCTGTATGTATTGTAATGTAGTTTGTGGATAAAAAATGTGGATATTTTTGTTTGGTTAGTTTGGTTTTGTATTTTTTTGTGTAACAGGTTTCAGTAATTTCAATGAGCAAATCACAGTGTGTTAATGGAAAAAAAATTATTTGGCTCTTCTTTTTTTTTTTTTCTTTTGTAGATATGAAAAAGTTGACTAAAGTTCACTGTGGACTGCTCCAGTGGACATGTTTCAGAGCTCACCAGATAGGCAAGGAATTTAGTGATGTGTTTAATTCAAAGTCACTGGGATTTAGAACTCTGGTAATATTGCTAAATCATGTCCTTTTCTTTAAAAATGAAACTTGGTGTTGATTTTCAAGCTGCGTCTTTATTTCTGGGACTAGTTTTGCTCACAGGTTTTCACAGACAGAGAGTCACAAGGGAAAGTGATGAATGAAAGGCAGGTGCAAAACAGGAGGGACAGTTCATTTCACATGTCAGACTGAAGCCTTAGTTTGAAACTACAGTTCTTCAGATGATGAAAAATCTTCCAAAACCCCGAGTGAGGGTTAAAATTCAGTCCAGGAGTTTAAGATCTTGCTTTTCCAGATAAACATGAAAAGACCACTAAAAATATCGTTGCTGAATTTAATCACTTTTCAATGTCGAAACTTGTTTTGATCAGTGTCAAAGAGACTAAATTAAACAACAACTTTATCTTTCACTTCTGTTAGTATTCTAGGAGGTGTTCCAAAAGAATAGTCAATATACAACAGATTGACTTTAAATATACCCTATCTTGCTGTCTTTTTCCCCCTTAGGCTCACTCACCCTTACTGCTGCCTTTGCATTGCTAGCAGTGTGAGGACCAGCTGAAAGGATGAGTGCACACATGCTGTTTTCCATTTTTCCATCTGCAAATGCAGAAATCATGTTGTAATCAAGATGGTTAAGACATTCTCCATAAAGTAAAATCCAAGATGGGGAAAAATCCTAGATGCTTCTTTTGCTCCAGCACAACAACAGAGAATGCCATATATTTTATAGATATATTTCAATAATCACAAATAATTAATGGAAGCCAAAGGTTCACTCGTTAGTATGGGAATGATACACCACGATGCCCATATTTGAGGACAGACTACTTCTCTTAAAATTGGGTTACATGTTTCAAGCTGATAAGAGAATGTAAAACTAAATCTATGAGACAAAGACCAAAAGACCATGTACCTTCCTCCATCGACAGGTAAAAAATATCCCTGACAAACATTTCTCCTTCCCAAATACAGACCTTTTGTTTACATTCTCTAGGCACTATCTTTCATCAAAGGCGAGTTATAATCAAAGAAAGGACAAATCTGAGAACTAAAGGTAAGCTCCTGTTTTAAATCTCCATCTAATGGCTGTGAATATCGCTGTTAAAAATGTTATCTGGAGATCAAAAAGACACCTGACAATGAAGACAAGATGGCATAGTACCAGCTTGATATAACATGGTACTTGCAGTGGAAGAGTGCATTGCTGTAATTAAATACTAAATAAGGTTGATCTGCTTTTTAACTGAATGGTAGACAACTGCATTAGAGCAAATAATGCCAGATGAACTTTGATATTGGATAAGGGTTATCGTAAGTTGGCCGCAAAGTTTTTTAGGCTGGAAATTAGAGTTAGGTTCCAAAAATCTGAAAAGAGGAGATTTGGAACACAATTTCTGTGGGAATTATGGGAAAGGAAGCCCTAATTAATTTTGTGTGGAACTTCAAGAATTTATGAGTATGAATAGATGATGTGGTTCCTTGAGTTGTCAGGGAGTCTATTCAACAACCCATGAAATAAATCTGTGATGCAGGCTTCTCCAATAACAGCTGAATCATCATTCACTAGGTTTTGATTTCATCTTTAGTTGAGCATTTATTAGCATTGGGATGAAGGAATAGTCTGGATCAACATTTCCTGTGATTGTACTTTTAATTTGTCATAGACATGGTAGGCTTTGTGTGTGCGTATGTTGCAAATGAAGTATGAATACATGACTTTCATTAACTACCCTGCATTAATATTATTTTATTAGCAGCATTCTGTGAAGTCATTGCATACCAAAACAGCACTTTTTGGTCAGACAGCACTTTTTGGTGATCTGTTTGTGCAGAATTTAAACACTGGCCTAAAGAACAGTAGTCCTGTAATACAGTAAGAATGATAGCAAATATATTAAACAGCCGGATCCTTCTCAACTTCATAGTTTCATTTCTGGTAACTCTTTCTAGCCAGTGGGAAGATGAAGATTAGCTTGATCAAGTGTTCAGTGGTGCTTTGAGAAGTTACCTTCCTTTATACACTCAGACAGGGGTTATGACTAAATCCCTGTTTAGATGATAGCTCACAGAATATGTTCGCAAGTTGCAGTGGATTGAGCTCCAGCAGTTAGCTTAGCTCTTGATGCCTTTGTTTTACAAGATTGTTACTGCATGAGATGCTTAGTACTGAGCACTTTCAAGTGAATTAAACCAGAAGGTTAGAGGGACCATAATTTAACTAAAGCACTTCTTGTGTGCCTTGCCTTCAGAACACCACATTTTTGGATTCTCACGTCTGTGCTGCTTGGGGCTGACAACCTAGGGAAAAAAGTATTTAACCTGTAAGGGTTAACAAATGAACCTCAAATAAAATATATCAGCCTTCTGTGGAATGGAAAAAAAAAGGTGAGAGAGAGAGAGAGAGGGAGAGAGAGAAATCAGTTTTAGCAGAAGGCTGCCCTGTGATGCCAACTAATCTACCTATCCTGAGCATCATAAATCACTCTGAAAGAAGACAGACTTCAAAAAGTAATTGTGGCAAAACTGTATGACTTCAATGTAACAGAAGAGGCTACATAATACATTTATGGTTGATGCTGCTCATAAGGAATTTTTTCATAATATTTATTTTCTCTGTGTCTGCATTTGTAGTTTCATGTTCGTACTTAATAGATGCTAGGCAGGGAGACAAATGCTCATGATGCTTTTCCTTTAAATGAAGGAGAGAAACATGATATAAAGACCAATTAGGCTTTCTGTCCCCCAAACTTTTCTCCATAGAAACATTCTTTCTAGATGATAAGTCTATATTTCACAATCTAGATCAGATAAAAACTTTTTAAGACTTCAATTCCTGTATAAGACAACTGGATTTCATCACAGTATCTTGAACTGTAAATCACAGTAATGGTAGGTTTAGCTGCAACAGTTGATCTTAATACTACTATTTGTATTACCTTCTGTTGAGGGATACTATCCTAACATAGGAAGAGTTAATTGGGGTATAAAATAACTTCTCAGCTTTGGTGAAAACTGATTAATCGAGTTGATTATGATTGTATTACGAACCCAGCTGTAGGATGTGAAGGCTGAGAAGAGATCATGTTTCATTTAACAAACACAGAGATATTTTTAACAAAAAAATAAAAGCGAAAGAGGATGCTTAAATATTCTTCCTTTTTAGCGATCTTCAATATAACTTTCCTGTACTGATGTACCAAAACCCATGGTATCTCCTACTGAAACTCTTCTAAGCAGTGTGCACAGTTACATATGAGGTAGTACCAAGCTTTTAAACCACTACGACTCCTCTACAACAAGATGGTCAGGTCAACCTTTTTTTTCACTCACTTTTTTCAACCTGTGGCCAAATGTTCAGTTGAGGGGGGGATAATCTTAATCTTCATCCACCCAAAATTTAAACTAACAGATAGGAGAACACTAGTTATGCATGTCTTGCTGATATAATACCTACCAAGAATTCTGCAGTGCAGTTTTAATTTTTCTTCTCTTAAGACCATTCTCCTCCTAGAGATGGTGAATTATGACTTCAATAGGGAAAATCACTGTCCCAGTTACACATATCTATGAGTTCCTATGATACACTCTGTTTAGTCTGACTTTCATAATATATAGTGCTGCCTATTCTCAACAATAATGCTCAGATTCTGATATGTTGGGTACATGGGAATATCCAGAGCAAGTGGAAAGCAATAAAACTGATGCTACAATTTGTCACCTTCTATTTTTATTTTGTCTCCAAGCTATTTTGAGGTGATTGGCACGTTTAATTCTCCTGCCAAAATCTGTCAGTCCACTGCGCTTCTTCTGTATTGGAACAAGAAGACATCCTATTGAATCTGGATGCCCTCATTAATCCACGATACGACTGATACCACAGTTATGCATGGATACATATATAAAAATTCTAATTATACATGTTTCCTGCTTTTGGCTGGGATAGAGTTAATTTTTCTCTCAGTAGCTGCTGTCTTTTGGATTTAGTATGAGAAGAATATTGATAACTGATGTTTTTTACTTGTTGCTAAGAAAACAAAGACTTTCTTCAGTTTCTCATGTTCAGCTAATGAGTAGGTGTGCTGGAGCTGGGAGTGAACATAGCCAGGAAGCTAGAGCAAACCAGCCAATGGAAGTATTCCATAACATACATGGACTGCTCAGTTCATGAATGGCAAGTCACTGAGGAGCAGGGAGGTATCTTTCTCTCTCGTTTCTGTGAGCCTGAATGCTTCCTTGACTGGGAGTTTGAGCTTTTTTTGAAATGTAGTGAAATTCATGATTTCTGAGTTCTGTTATTGCTGCTTGGGGTCTGACCTCAAATCAGTCACTGGGTTGTGAGAAAATTGTATTGTATATAGTTTGTTTTGCATATTCATTATTATCATTTTTTTTATTATTAGCATTAGTATTTTTCCTTTGTTGTCTTATTAAACTGTCTTTATCTCAACCCATGAGTTTCCCCATTTGCCCATTTCTCCTTCTCATCCCACTGAGGGGGGAAGGGGAGGGGTGAATGAGCAGCTATCTAGTGCTCAGTTGCCAGCTGCTGGGTTAAACTACGACACCTAGCACTGCCAAGTCCAACACTAAATCATGTCCCTAAGCACCATATCTACATGTCTTTTAAATACCTGCAGGAATGGTGACTCAGCCACTTTCCTGGGTAGCCTGTTCTAGTGCTCGACAACTCTTCACAGCCTAAAGAGTGTTCACAGGTTTATGGCACGAAGATGCCAAAGATGTATTTTTGGTGAAAATTTTTCTGCCTCTGAGATGATCATGATCTTTGTTAGCTGTATGTCTGAGGCTATTCCAGAAAATTTTGTTGTTCAGTCTCACAAAAACATACAAATAAATGCTCTGGTTGTATGTTCAGACATCAGCTTGAGGAGCTCAGATATGCTTGGTGCAGGAAGAAGTGGTCCTTTGTGCAATGACTGTTTAGCTTACTATTTAAATGGATTTACCTGTGCTTTAATACCTTGGCTGGGGACCAATAATCCTTTTTTATATTTCTCTTTTCCATGAGTTTGAATCCTCTCTTGCCCGGGAGTTAGAACTTTTCCAGGAGTTCAGTCTTTTTCAGGAGTTTTCAAAATTCTTGAAATCCATGAGTTCCAGGTTCTGTGATTGCTGTTTGGAGGCTGGCTGTGAACTGGTCATCGGGTGGTGAGAAAGTTGTATTGTGTATAGTTTGTTTTGCATATTCATTATTGGTAGTAGTATTAGTATTTCCTTTGTTGTCTTATTAAACTGTGTTTTATCTCAATCCATGAGTTTTACCTTTTGTTCATTTCTCCTCCCCAACCCACTGAGGGGGAAGGGGTGGGTGAGTGAGTGGCTGTCTAGTGTGTAGCTGCCAACTGCCAGGTTAAACCATGACAACATGCACATATAGATGGGCATATACAGCAGATTTCTAGAGTTAACTACTCACATAGGTCCTTCTATCAACGTTGAACTTTAAATCATTTTCATTCTGAATCTCCACATATGCTTACGCATTTTTTCTTCTATTTGAATTCTCTTATTCCTTCTTTTTCTGTACACCTCTCATGATCTTCCTTTGTAGGTTTTTTACATTCTGGTTGATGTCTCTATCCTTTCTTTCCCTCTGGCTATTTACTATCTGTTTCTTTTAACAATCTCTTTTTTGAGTGTAACATACGCAAATTTGTGTTTGACTAACGGTCAAGCTCTGTTGATACATATGAAATGAAGCAAAATAAGTTCTCCCAACCCTTATAATAATTACTTGTATCTCTGGTTAGTTATGACTTCTTCAAGTTAGTAAACAAACCTTGAATTTGACCTAAATTTTATATGCTGGTACTGTCTTAATATAGTCTTTGGCTGGTACAAATCAAAATAAAGGGTTGTTAAAGGGACTGGTTCCGATTCAGTTGTGAATGTTTCTGAAATAGAGTAGGAATGATGTCCTTGTAGAGAAGAGGTTTCAGAACCACTTCAACAAAATCTAATTCTTCTGTCAGTCTAGTAGTTTTGTGCATTGTTTCTTACCTTCTTGCCAGTGATGTCTGAGTTCATGCATGAAGGGCAGGACGAACTGGAGAAGCAGAGTTTCCAGCTAAGGTGTGCCAAATGACTTGAACATGTAGCTGATAATAATGGCGCCATAGACCAAATGTAGTCTAAAGAAGTCTTTATGTTGTGGAGTTCTCTAAAAGTTTGTCAAAGTAAGGCAATATTGCAGCCAGTCACTCCCCTGGGTCCTGCACACACTTTTGATCAAGATCATTTTTCGGGGTGAAAATGTTAAAAGACATAATATGGGGGGAAATCATCCTTCCTAGTCTTCTGTTGTTTCCATATTCATGAGTATCATCACCATTCTTTCTTTTACTATAAAGGAGACAGCGATTTTACACATATCACTTTACAATTGTTCATTATAGGCTTAAGTTTCAGAAACACAAAAGAGACAAAGAGATATAAAGAGACATGAAGAGGTTAAGCTTTGGTTACTAGACAGGTACAAGCATCCTCTAATATTTGCCTATATATATATTACTTCAAAGGAAATCTTATACCAATTCAGTCATACAATTCTGTTATTCATTTTTCCACTCTCAAAGATTCATATACTCATGCTTAATTAATTTCTCTCAACTGTTAACCACTGTAAGTACAGATGACACTTACTTAGTCTCTTTTATCTAGAATTTTCATCCTCTCTTCCACTTCACCAAGATTCCTCCTCTGTACTCACAGACTTATCTGAAAGGGCATAACTGAAATTAACAATACTATTAAGTTGAGCTATTTCTCATCATAGTGATGTCTCTCATAGGATCCCCATAAAAATCCACTGCAAACATTAGGCTATATTTTTGACTCTATTTTCCAAATCTTTAGTAGAGATTGATGGATATGTTTCTTCTAAGTGGGGCCACTCTGACAAAGGAGTGAAACCAGTGTTGTTTAATATCTTCAGTCTTGTTTAGTATCTTTATCAATGACCTGGATGAGGTCATTGAGTGCTCCCTCAGTAAGTTTGCAGATGACACCAAGCTGGATGAGAGTGTCCATCTGCTTGAGGGTAGGAAGGCTCTGCAGTGGGATCTAGACCGGCTGAATCAATGGGCAGAGGTCAGTTGTATGAGGTTCAACAAGGCCAAGTGCCAGGTCCTGCACTTGGGTCACAACAACCTCATGCAACACTACAGGCTTGGGGAAGAGTGGCTGGAAAGCTGCCCAGAGGAAAAGGACCTTGGGGTGTTGTTTGACAGGTAGTTGAACATGAGCCAGCAGTGTGCCCAGGTAGCCAAGAAGGCTAATGGCATCCTGGCTTGTATCAGGAACAGTGTGGCCAGCAGGAGTAGGGAAGTGATCGTGCCCCTGTACTCGACACTGGTGAGGCTGCACCTTGAGTACTGTGTTCAGTTTTGGGCCTCTCATTACAAAAAGGACATTGAGGTGCTGGAGTGTGTCCAGAGAAGGGCAGCAAGGCTGGTGAGGGGTCTAGAGAATAAATCTTATAAGGAGTGGCTGAGGAAACTGGATTTTTTTTAGTATGGAGAAGAGGAAGCTGAGGGGAGACCTTATTACTCTCTACAACTACCTGAAAGGAGGTTGTAGTGAGGCAGGTGTTGGTCTCTTCTCCCAGGTAACTAGTAATAGGATGAGAGCAAATGGCCTCAAGTTGCTCCAGGGGAGGTTTGCATTAGATATTAGGAAAAATTTCTTTCTTGAAAGAGTGGTAGGCACTGGAATAGGTGTCCCGATCCAATATCGGGGAGGTTTCGATGCGATCCCAGGAGGCGAGATTAAGACGCAAAACCAGTCATACGCCATGCAACCTTGTAAACTTTATTTTCGGTGAACCGGGAATCGGAGGTCTGTTAGGGACCGCAGCGGGGGGCTGGGAGAAGACAAGACAGAAAAAAAAAAGAGTAAAGGCGGAAAAACCCCAGCGGGTAAGGAAAAGAAGTGCAGGGGGAGAGGATCAGTTACCACCACCACGGATTCGACGATGTCCAGCAATGTCCGGTCAGCTCAGTCTCTGTGCAGGCATGGAGACCCTGGCAAGGGTGGAGCCCAGCAGCGACGCAGCGAGGAGCAGAGCAAGAGAGCGGCGAGGAGCATGTGCTGCCCTTTTATAGGGGCATTTGCGCATGTGCAGAGCATGTCCGCATACATGCAGTTCCTGCCATGAGTGTTGCCCGCTTAGACAAGTCCAATCTTGCCTGTCCACGCGCTACTCTGTGCACAAGCGCTTTCCTGCAGGTCGTTCTGGCGGTTTCTTTCCAGAGGCCAGCAAAAGATGACAATGGCAATGTCGAGACAAAACCAATTTGTAGCGGTTTTCTACTGTAGAGTTCTTCTACAATAGGCTACCCAGGGAGGTGATTGCGTCCCCATCACTGGAGGTGTACATAAAAACATGTACCTGTGGCACTTGAGGATATGGTTTAGTAGGCATGGTGGTGTTGGGTTGACAGTTGGACTTGATGATCCTAGAGTCTTTTCCAACCTTAATGATTCTGTGGTTCTATGATTCTATTCTATGATTCTAATGTAACAAACCACCCCTCAGTCTCAGGAACTGCACACTACCCCAACAGTCTTGATAATGATGCCCAGCAGGGAATCCTTATTGTGGAAATCACTGTGACCATACTCCAGATAACCTCCAATTCACTCTTGATATAGACACATCAGAGTTTATGCAGTGTTGAAACTGTAGGATGTGGTAACTTCAGATAATTAAAAATAACACCCGTAACAATCATCTAATAAAGTGATTCACGAATTCACCTTATTTTCACACATGGACTTTGACACCTAGCTGTCATTGAAGCTCCTAGTAGGACCCAGAAATGCTGGGTGCCCTCTCCTCATGTTTATCAGTGTCTAAGTAGATGCCTGGGAGACAGGGCCAGGCATGTTCTTTTATATTATTGTCATACCTTGAAGGTACACCTGATCGGTCAATCCACCTGTAATAGCAGAAGAGCTATGACAAGCAGTGAATCCTTTTCCCAGACCCAAGGGAGCAGAGATCAGCAGCTCCCTCAGATTTGCAGCATGACGAAGAAAGTAACACAAACAGGAACTGACAGGAGGAGGAAAAATGCATTTGCCTGACTGGGAGATTGTCATGTGGCCAGAGCTGCAAAACAGATGGGAGCTTCTATGACCTTGCCTGCTCTAAATATATCACTGGACATATTTAATTAAAAACACATCAGATTAAGCCATTTTGTTATATGGGAAAATGTTTGAACCCCTCAGGTGCAATCCCTGTTGGAAGAAACACAATAGGGACAAGATTCTTCATTGCAGCAACAGAAATCAGCTGCAAAAATAGTTTAAAGCCCTTCCTACTGGGGAATTGGACAGGCGTGAGATAAGAAAGTGCATTGGCTTGTGCTCTTTTATTTCTCTGGTCAGCAAGAAGACAGAGTAACTTACAATAGGTGTGAAACACCCAGTTGAGACAAGTTATGTTCATGTCATTCCTTTATTTCCCTATTTCCCTTATAACCTATGTTTCTCTTGTATCAACCAGTTTTCCGATGCAATTTACTCTCTCTGGGACTGGCTGAAACTCAGAATAATTAAAAGCCACATATGAGGAAGATTTTGTAAATGGGGAGATAAAAAGAACAAGACATTAAGAAACAAACACCCCATAATACCACCTTGCAATAAATGCTGCACAATGTAATCAAGAACACCAATTTCTCTTGAGGTATTAAAATTATTTTTAATTCAATCTTTGGAAATGAGAGACTATTCATTTAATCTGAGACTGTACGATTTATTAAAAATGGCTGTTAATGTTTGCTAGTAGTATAATTTACCATATGTAAATTTCCCTTTAAATTCTTTTTAAAGGGATGCAGTCCTTATGGTTAAAGCTATATATGCATATTTGCACACATATATACACACAAAGTATGAACATGTACTGCACATGCATCCATATATGTGTGTGTATATGCATGGTTGGTTTTCTAGACATTATTAATATATAAAGGCCTTAGAAGTCCCTGTCCAAATACTCCTTCTCTGGGCAGACGACAGTCAAAAATATGAAAGTGGTTTAAAAGAGTACCAGTTCCTTTGCCACAAAAACTTATTAATAGGAAACAAATATGTGGGGTCTAAGTCACTGCTGACAGACAATAACTGTTTGGGTAATGCTAAAGTAAGCTAATCACTTCAAATACATTAAAGATGCCTCTATCTTTCCCAACATAAACAGAAAAAACACAAAAGCATAAACAGTGGCTGCTACAAATTCCATGAAGAAGTGAGATTGCCCATAGTAAAACTGTGACCAAGGGAAAGAGGAATCCACAGTTTCCTAGTAGATCATACTGAGCATCAGGAAATAAGAAGTAATCTTTTTTTTTAACAAATGCAGTTCTTACTCTAATTGTATCTCCTTCTCCTAATGAAATGTTAAAGTCAGTAATGCAGGGATGATTAATCTATATAAAATTCTAATGATACCTTCAATAAAACTTATACTTACATTGATAAATATGCCTTGGTTTTTTTGGTATCCAAAATGGTCTTAAATTATCAAAGAAGCTCACTGAATACATTAACATGAGATTCCAGAGATTATTAATATTAATCATGAAATCTCTGTGAAGAGTACATTAAGGATCTGATGTGAACTGACAAAAGCAAATTAATTTCAAGTTAAACTTGCTGCCTTGTCCTTAATTCACTTTTGGGTGTCTACCAGTGGTGTTGGAATTGATGTAAAGTGGCATGAATGTTTAGGATGCCCATTGGTGTAGTGGCAGAGGGTAGAGTCTTTGAGCTGTTCTCTTAATTATGTGGAGGATTGCTCTGGTTGGTTCCCACGGATCTAACTCCGACCTTTAAATGTTAAGTTATGAAGTTTCAAGTGTTTTCTTAAAGGTCAGTCCAAGCAATTAAAAATACAGTGCTGCATAAGACTGCTTGGGGTTTTTTGGTTATTTTAATTATAATTGCCTACCTTTTAATACTTCTTTCAATTTTCCAGGTTTGGGCATCTTCAGATTTTCAGCTCCTATCTTTAATTGGAAACAATGTTCTTCTCTTTCTCCTTCCCCCAGAAAATTGATTTCTAAGGATGAGGTGCGATTTTTAATTACTCTATTAAACATTTGAACACTTGTCTTTCAATAACTGTATTCCTATTTCATGATTTGAACTGGAGAACATGAATAACTGTCCTCAAGCAGACATTAACAACAGACACAGAGCTGTCCTTAAAACTCCCTTGTACGTAGAATGCTTAGGGGGCAGATCAACATACATTTTCTTCAGCTGCGGAGTTGGTTTAAGACACCTCCTATTTCAGCCTCTGCTTTCTGATTTGGCCAACCCTTCACTTTAGTGATGTGATACAACCGTTTGCCTTATCTGGTGAATTATAGCACTTTAGTGAACTCACATACTTCCCAAATAGTTTCTGCTTTTCCATAATTCAGGTTATTTTGATGATGCAGTGTATGGTGTTCTCCAGCATCAGTTACTTCAGCACAAGATGAGAAGAAAGGAGCTGGACTGTGAAGGAGCCAAAGCTCCTTCACAGAAACTCGTCAGAAACACTTTGGTGCAAAAAGAAGCCTTTCATGTCATGAAGCTGTGAGTTTATAAAGGTGCAGGCACCTGAGAGTGGAGGTGCATTGTAACACAATCTCACCGTGTCAACTGCTAGCATGATAATGTAATAGCCTCCCTCCATAAAGCAGTCAAGCAGATTTAAACTAAATTCAGAAAATCACCTCAGGAGGGGAAGGGAAAAGAGGAGGGGGACCACCTAGTGTCAGATTCTAGTCTGATGCAAATTAAAAGACTTAATGCGATAAATCCCTGAGCAAAAGGCTTTTATAATGGAACCAGCAACATTCCCTCCATTTTAGCAGTGCTGCCAAGCCGTGCCATATGAAAGCATAAAAGCAATCATCTGCTGTGTTTGGTCGAGATTCAGCTCCCTCCTTCTTGCTTCATGGACCACATACAAACCATTTTGGAGACCAACTGACATCAATAATTAGACCCTCCCTCACAAGAACACACTGACAGGTACCTCAGGCAGTTCCAAGTCATTCCGTTCAGATTTATGCAACCTCTGTCTTGAAAAAGCGTCAGTCCAACCTTCCCTCAACCTACCCACAGGGCAGACCATCTATGGATTTTTAGTCGAAAAAGTTGGGAGCTAAAAGAAATTTCTCAAGTAAGGTAAAATGCAGCTACAAGCAGAAATATAAAAAATAAAACCTCAGAGTTCATCAGTGGCTTCCAGGAGCCTGAAACACCATGGAAGTGAATTAGAGTCGCATTTAAAAACATTAAAAATGCAAATCCCAGAGTTTAAACTAGGCAAAGTATTACAGAAAACATGATTTTTAGAGCAACTCTTTGTCTTCACAGTAAGACTCTCACATTAGTCATTTCTAATAAATCATTGAATCAAGTTATCTCTTCATGACATGCTACATCGTATGGAGAATGAGGGCTCAGAAGTCATAAGTAATGGGAAATATATTCCTGTTTCAGTTTCTGGGGATCCCTGAGCAGTCAGGCAGTTCTCCGTTTCTCCTTCTGTACACTGAGAATTGTAGACAACCTTGTCTGATGACTACAAATCCCTATTAGCAGAAGCATACCGAGGAATGGATGCTAGGTGTCACAATCACCACAGATGAAGTACTTGCTGACTGGATTATCTAATTACTAGTGAAAAAAAATGGGAAAAGCATATGGATACTCAAAAGCATCTCACATGACTGCTTAGGTGCCTAAACCAACTGCTATGTGCCCTCAGAACAACTTCTTCCCACATATTTCACCTCCCAGTGAAAACAGCAAGGCCAACTTAATGATCTTGCACAAAGCTCCCCTGCACAAAGCTAGACACTCCAGCTAAGGACCTGTTCTCAGCCCAAGTCTTTCTGGACTCAGATGTCAAAAACCTGTCCACCTTATCAGGGGAGGTAAGGTCCACATGCATACTTGGACCATGAGCATACCGAGAACCCACTGCACAAGCAAGAGTTCAGGATACAGTTTCAATTCTTCTGTAGCTTGAAATGGAGGGATAGCAAGAGTTAAACTACTGTTAGGCACTCTGGAGGCACCTTCATATCTAAACACAGACAAAATGTAAAATGTTAGCCAATGTAACACTCAGCTACAAGAAGGGCCGGAAGGAGGATTCTGCAAACTAAAGGCCTGTCAGCCTGACCTCAGTGCTGGGGAAGATTATAGAGTAATTCATCCTGAGTGCACTCACCGAGCATGTGAAGGACAGCCAGGGCATCAGGCCCAGCCAGCATGGGTTCATGAAAGCCAGGTCCTGCTTGACCAAACTGATCTCCTTCTATGACCAGGTGACCTGCCTAGTGGATGAAGGAAAGGCTGTGGATGTTGTCTTCCTGGACTTTAGTAAGGCCTTTGACACTGTTACCCGTAGTATCCTCCTGGAGAAAATAGCTGTCCATGGTTTGGATGGGTGTCCTCTTTGCTGAATAAAAAACTGGCTGAATGGCCGAGTCCAGAGACTGGTAGTGAAAGGAGTTAAATCCAGCTGGTGGTGGATCACAAGTGGTGTTCCCCAGGGCTCAGTTTTGGGTCTGGTCTTGTTTAACATCTTTATCAATGACCTGGACGAGGGGATTGAGTGCTCCCTCAGTTAGTTTGCAGATGACACTGCTGGGCGTGAGTGTCGATCTGCTCAAGGGTAGGAAGGCTCTGCAGAGGGATCTGGACACGCTGGATCGATGGTCCAGGTCCAGCTGTATGAGGTTCAACAAGGCCAAATGCCAGGTTCTCCACTTCAGTCACAGCAACCCCATGCAACGCTACAGGCTTGGGGAAGAGTGGCTGGAAAGCTGCCCAGTGGAAAAGGATCTTGCGGTGTGGGTCGACAGCCAGCTGAACATGAGCCAGCAGTGTGCCCAGGTGGCCAAGAAGGGCAACAGCATCCTGGCTTGTATCAAGGAAACTGTGGCCAGCAGGAGTAGGGAGGTGATCATGCCCCTGTACTTGGCACTAGTGAGGCCATACCTTGAGTACTGTGTTCAGCTTTGGACCCCTTACTACAAGAAGGACATTGAGGTGCTGGAGCTTGTCCACAGAAGGGCAACGAGGCTGGTGAGGGGTCTAGAGAACAAGTCTTACGAGGAGCGACTGAAGGAACTGGGGCTGTTTAGTCATGAGAAGAGGAGGCTGAGGGGGGACCTTATTGCTCTGTAGAAGTACCTGAAAGGAGGTTGTAGTGAGGCACGTGTTGGTCTCTTCTCCCGAGTAACTAGTGATAGGACAAGAGACAATGGTCTGAAGTTGCATCAGGGGAGGTTTAGATATTAGGAAAATTTTCTTTACCGAAAGAGTGGTCAGGCATTGGAACAGGCTGCCCAGGGCAGTGGTGGAGCCCGCGTCCCTGGAGATGTAGATAAAAACGTGTAGATGTGCCACTTGAGGATATGGTTTAGTAGGCATTGTGGTGTTGGGTTGATGGTTGAACTTGATGATCTTAGAGGTCTTTTCCAACCCATGATTCTATGATTCTATGAATAATTCTTTAGGCACAGGAGGAGAAGGTGAGGTACAGCTCATGGGAAAGCTCTCAAAGTTTTAGCCTCCATATACATTTGATCCCTTTTGCTGCAGTTCTTAATCACCTTTTTTTTTTTTTTCAGGGGATAACTTGCAACAGAAGACGAAGCAGATCTTGTGCTACTTGAGATGATTAAATATTTTATCCCAGCTGTGTCTTCTTCATTTTGCTTTGGGTTGGCTTCCTGCTGAAGAGAATCACCTCTTTCAATACCTTACTCCCTTGTGTCCTTCCTGGATAACCTGACTGAGGATTTAATTGCATTAGGAGTTCAGCATTCATACATGTGAAAAGTTTGAGGATTTTCTCATAAGTCATTTTAAGTGAAAATCTTCGGCAGCATAGAAGCTGTACGTTAAGTGCAAAGATTACTCTTGTAACTCCTGAAAGACCTTCCATTGGCTCCAGTGGGCTTTATATGCTATTTTAAGTAGAAATCATTATTAGTGAGTTTGAATTCTACGAATGAGGTGAGGCTTGGGAATAGTGATAATGTCTTTCACTAGACCATATTACACAGCTGAGAAATATGGAAATAACAAGCCTTTCTTTCTGCATGTAAACTTGGTTTCACTTCTGTCTTTCTAACTAATCATGACTCCAATAGTTTCAGGAAATTTAGTACGAAGTGTAGTGAAAGTAACAGGCTATTACTGATACAATTGCCTATCACTTTGGAGGGATTTAAAATGTGTGCACTTTAAAGCTATTACCCTAAGAAGAAAATTTTCATACTGATTCACAAACTGTCCAGCTCCATGAAGATCAAGTAATTCTCTAAAAATAATTTCACCATGACTTCTTCTTGCTATTGTTGCTGCAGGTGAAAAGTACATCTCTGTCATCTTGAAGGACCGGAGAGACTAAAAGGTTATCTAAACAGAAAAGGTACCCAAGAAACTGCCCAGGTCTCAGATCTGCAGTAGCTCCCAAGTTCCTCACAGTCCAGCTATAAATGAGTTGGTATCTGAGACTAATTTCTTGCATTTTCAATGAAGTGAAAGATGAGGGGATTGTCCTACCCCATCTGTAGAACTGCAAATACCTTAGGATCTTTTAGCCCTGTCTGCTCTCATGCAGGATTAATTTCCCTGAATTCTGATTGTGTGTGAGTTAAAGATATAATCTAGTATATATTTCTAGGATCTCGTTATGATCAATGAAGTGGAAAAAGCAGCACATCTACAAAATTATTTATCTGTCCTAGGATAGGATGACTCATCTCTTGGAAGTAAATATTTCTCTCATTTGACTACAGATGAATGATAAGCTAAGATGAGACATCTACCTTTAGATAGCTTCAGTTAGAACAGGTAAATTCTATTCAAAAGCAAAAATTTCTAAGATGGATTTTCATTAACTCTGAGGATATTGTCCTCATATACAGGAGTGTTTTAGATGCCTTCCAACCTCTCATTAGTATCATAATGTAATATTTTTCTTGTGGTAAATATCTAGACCCCACAGTGGCACAAGGAAAGGAAGACAATATATAAAAATTTATCCAAAAAGGAGAACCATTTGCTGTATAGAGGGAAGATGTGTCACATCTTTGTGTACCATCAGAGTGATTAAGAATTCCCTCAATGCTTTCCCCTTTGCAAAACACACTATGGTTCCTGTTGAACCTCTTGGGGTGAAGGGTAAGGGCAATTTCTCATTCCCTCCTCTTCTCACTCAGCACTGCATGGATTATAATGATAATGAGCATCCTGCTCTTGAAGAAGTTAAGAACATCAGCTGGTGTTGGCAAGGTGGAGGGAAAAAGCTGTTGAAAATAAATAAGTAAAAGACAACTTTTTTTTTTTTATAAAATATTTAATACATAAATAGGTCTTATGATGTTGTTGAGAGAAACAGTAGCAGGATGGGAGAAGAAAATATGATCTAGTTCCTCATTTCTGGACGCTTAGAACTGGTTGTAAGTTCATGCCTTTCTATCACTATTCATCAGTTTTTCATTCATGTAGTATAATTAATAAGAGCATGTGCTTAATATTGGTCAACATAAAAACATATGAAAAAAAAAAGAAAAGATACTCCTGATTACTGCTAAATAATGATGTTGTGAATGTAAACTGTCTCACGATATACAGAATAATACATCCTGCCCCACTTCCAGGGCCAGACAATAGTCAAAGTTGTTACTTTCTGGTTTTTTACAAAATGTAAAATCTTTTCCCTTCCCTTCCCTTCTCTTCTCCCCTTATCCTTGACACTGCCCTTGCCCTTGCCCTTTTTTCTGAGTGAATGTTTAAAATAAAAATCACAAAAATTCAACCACTAAGCCCTTGTCTGTAGCAGCACAGATTTAGGAATGAAATATGAATTGTCACTTAGTAGAATGACAGAGTGGATTATTTGTTTATTTACAGCTGTATTTTCATCCCCAAAACATTAATGTTTCATGAGTCCATTAATAATATTATCTTTGTACCTTCCAAGAGAAAGCTGCACAATGCCTTAATGATTCATAATAGCACTCTTCCAGTGAGGTATGTAAGCATATTGGCTTTAAGCATAACAAATAGTCTCATCAAGCCTTTCCTCAAAAATAAGAATGGTCTAGTGTTTTGAGCAAGTGATTAGGATCTGACATCTGTGTTCAATTCTGTCCTACACCTTGTAGCAATTCTTTGAGAGACAGATTTTAGATGGCAGCTAAGGGTAGGAGTCATCTGAACCAGCTTTGACCATTTAAAATTTGCTGTCCAATTTAATATACTAGCCATAGAGAATATCTCTATAGTCAATGGAAATGATAGAAGCATGTCTAGAAACCTGTTTTGCATAAATCATCACAGCAGTCTTAGAATGGGAAGAAAATAATCATTTTAAGAGTATTTTTCTCTTGCTTGCTTCTGGCTGTACAATGAAGTTAAACTACAGATCTCTGTCTCAAAGGATTAAGTCAGTTAAAACATATTCCCTGCCAGTTGCTAAAAGATCAATGTACACATAAAATAACATTTACATAGACACCCACCAAAATCACTGAGGACTGAAGAGCACAAATAATTTTAAATATCTGCCTCTGTCTTTTTATGTACCTCAGTTTCCCATCTGTAAGACAAAAATAAGAGATTCCTACCCTCCCAGGAGCAGTGAGCACAAAGCCATTAAAGATAGTAAATCTTTTTTGCGTAAGTAGATTGAAGGTGCAAGGTGTGTCCGAAGCAAGGTACTCTGAAGCCAAGGCTAATCCCAAATCCAGGAGAAAAAAGCATGAGGGCAAGAGCGTTTATGCTTTAGTAATAGTCTATGTGGCTGAAAAAAGTGGACAAATCCCTGGCCAAACCACACCATAGCCCAAAGGCTATGAAGCATTTTGGCAGTATGAAGCATGACTGAAGTAAGTATTTAGCATTATTATTACAGCTGATACACTGCATCTTTTGCCAAATATATAGCATCAGCTATGTAAGTAGGACATAAGATTAAATCACTTGACTAGTGGCTAACAGATCTGAGTTTTGACACTGTTTAGCTTTGATACTGATTCCATGTTTGCCCTGTGTCATTTCCTGTCTCTGCCCTTGAATCCAAGAGCACCAAAGAGTATAGAAAAAATCATGTATGTGCAATGGGGCCATTGTAGGGTTCTTGCTTTTGTGTATTTAATGTAAAATAAGAAGTTCAATACAGCATGGGTTTTGGTGTTGTTTACATCATGTGTTCAGAGTTACTATAGCTTAGGCCTGGCAATATACATAAGTATTAAAAAAGAACAACAGACAAAGGGGATCAGTCCCTTAATACGTTACACAAAAACAGTTATCAGTGGAGAAACACAAATGAAGACCAAAGGAATTGCTGGCTAGTACAGTCATCATTTGGGTAAAAACTATATTCACTGCTGAGAGCTTACATATTTCTTGTTAAATAAAAACATTTCCTTTGTTTTGACAGAGGGAAGGTGATTAAATCTCTCTTGAAGCAGGAAAGGTTATAATCCAATTCCCAGTTAGCAGTTCAGTTCTATGCCTCAGTAGCCTGTCCTCTATTGAAATTCTATCACCATGAGTGCATTTTGCCTGCTTGGACTGCAAGTCCTTCACAGTGATCTTAGCAAAATGAAGCCCTGATCATTTTGTTCCTTTATGTGTTGTTATAACACAAATAAAAACAATATTAGACAATGATAATACTTTGTTTCCCCTGGTTAATTCTTTCATTCACGTTCTGTATGCAAAAAGCAAAATAAAACTTTATCAGAAACAATAAAAATAATTGAATGATATCTGTCTTATGGTTATTCACCACCTCCTTATTCTACTAATGTAACCAGCTGCTAAATTAGATGACACTGGGTTTATCAGTTGAAAGGGAATCTGAATGGCTTTGTAATTCAAAAACAGGATAACATTTCTTCTTTAAGTAGTATCACAGCCTAATGCTACCTACAGACAAGCCCCTTTATTTATAATACAGCAATGTGGCATAAATTAAAGGATTAAATGCTTCCTTGTTGATGAAAATGTAAATTGCTACATGCTGATTCCTTGCTCACAGAAAGTCTCAATTTGTTTTTACACAGGAACAAATTTAGACTGTTAAGAGCTGATATGCTCATGGAAGGAGTCTTGTTCTGCAGCAGGTTTGCTGAAAACAGCATTCACAACCCTCCCTAACTCATCATCAGACAATGGCCAAAAGGTGGTTCCGTAAGGACTGGTGATGAGAAGGATTTTCCTGTGTTTTTAGTTTCAGTTCCCTCAGTGTAGCAGCACCCTAAGCAGTCTTAAAGGTTGTTCCAGAATTTCACTGTGCAAATATTAAAACACAAACAAATAAAAAAACAGCTTCTAATTTTCACCCTCATATTAGCAAAAGCCGTTTCACCGTTTGGCTTTGTGCGCATTGCCTTTCAGCTTAGACAGCTCTGTTCCTTCCCTGATGATTATTGCCATTCACCAACCTTGGTTTCATAACACTTAAAATCAGAGCTGGTTTGGTCCCCTTTTATCGGGTATGATCTCAGCTTCCCCTCATCTCACAGACATGCTCTGCATCTCCTCTAGTTTGAGTTCATCATCTCAATGACAGAGTGGCTACTGAAACAATGAAGAAAGGACACAGTATATTTCAGGTGGCCTGACAGGGTGAGCTTCTATTCTGAAAGCATTCCGCATCAACTTCTTTACTTCAGAAGTCCGTATCAGTTAGAGTGAACTCTGAGTCTCAAAGATTATGATAGTAAATTCAACATGGCTAGAAACAGTCTCAGACATTGAAGCCCATGGGAAAGAAATCCAATTTCTTTGTCATCACGCTGTCTTAATCTCTAAAACTAGGTAGCCCATTGGGAGTGGTTATTGGCCCTTGCTAACTCCTAAACCATATCTGTGAGCTGTTTGAGACAGTTACAGCTTGCAGACACTAAAGTCATACCACAGACAGTGTGAAAAATGTAGTGATATGAACAACCAAGCAGCAATGTCCAAGACCATTTCCTGGCACTGTTTAATTTATTGCTATGAATTTAGCTTACACCATATGCCACCTCCTCATACGATCACTTCCACAAAGATAAAACTTTTTGATCTGGAGTCACTTGAACATCCACTTTTCATAATCTATACATGAAACAAGGACTGGTTTAGTTCCTCCCTTTGCTGGAATGGAAATGAGATATCTTATGCTCTGTTTGCAATGAACTTGTCATCACAGTTTAGAGCAGATTTTTCCTTGTAGTAAATGCACAAAGACTTCAAGAGGTATGAACTTAGTTACTGCTGAACAGCACTTTATGGTCATGCTTGGTGAAAAGCCAGCTTTAATTATAAACATTAAGGTTCTAGATAGCTGAAGGAACAGAAAGGTTCTGAGGAACAGGATGGTCTTCAGCTGCCTAATAAATTATTTTTTTCACTTGGCTAAAGCCTAGTGCAATTGGAGATGCCCTGCAATATCTGAGATATCCTTGTGGCAGATATGACACAGGGCCTGTAGAAGACCTGAGCTGATATGGAGCAGTAGGTAGAAATCACACTGAATGCCCTAAATGCTAGACACCTATGTTTAGGCACCTGTATCTCTTCCAAAGTGTCCTACAACATCACAGTGTGAAGCAGATAACATCAAAATCAAGCCACTGACAGTTAAAATCAATGAACTTCAAAATGGAAGTTAGTACTTACATTTTGGTGGATGAGACAAGTAAATGACCATATTAATTTAGCAAGCGACTATTTAAATTCTCCCCTCACCTCTACTTCCAAGGCAAAGTGCCTTTTCTAAAGCAGGATAATTTTCTATGTTATTTGACATTATGGAAGAAATCACTGTGTGGAATTCCAAAATCAGTGTTAACATTAAATCGGATTAAATAATTATTCCTGGCCTCAGATTAAACTTCTGCTTGGTCTGAGGCAATTCCCATTTCTTCTGTGTGTTTATAACAACTGATTAATTAAATACCTCTAAAACCATAGCTAGTTAAGCAGTCACTCCTGTACTTAAGTAACCACTCCCATACTAGGAATATTATGCATGGACATAGTTCATTTACACATTTTGTCTTCTTAGTCTCCCTTTTCCACCAAAAGCTCTTCATAAATACAGTTTGTGATCTCTAAAAGAAATTGTCTTCTCCAGAAAGAGCTTGATAGTCATGAACATAGAAAAAGGAACAAAAGCTCAATTCCATGAAGGTTAAAGCTTTTCCAGTCCAGCTCCTCCTTTCTATATCCCTTTAATTAAGAAGTTGCTCTTATTTATCCATGAAATCATCTTTTTATCTTACAATCTATAATGAATTAAGACATTACCTGGCAATTTCTTAATTTCAGCAGCCCATTTAAGCACAAACAAAAAATCCATGGTGGCAGAAACTGTTTTACTCAGATCTCTAACTTATCTAAATGCTTTGAAAATTATCCTGTTTTGGAGTTCTTTGCTACTTTTATTTTTTTATGAGGTTCTGAGTTTATCCTAATATAGGCAAAGGGAATATCTGAAATCTCAGCAATATATTGCATTAGAAAGAATCCTCCCCTGCACAACTGTATATATACCTACCTATAAGTGACTTACGGTATAAACCGTTACAGACCTCCACAAGGCCATCCAAATGGTCTGGGTCATTACAGTATTAATCGAGGCTGTGGTTCAGGCTAGCAGAGTAGTACTCTGTCCTCCATCCTTGCAGCATCCTCTTTGAGAGACCTTGTGGAAAGAGGCAGGACAGTTAGACAGGTTCTCTTTCAGGAAAAAGTGTTTGACTCCCTGTATATAGAATCTGTTGTGGTGCAACCCCCACCACCTCCCCCCCCAATCTTGCAATCCCAGAACTAGTTAACCATGCATCCTTGCTCGTAATGAGCAGGCATGACCGGCCATTATCTCAAAACCAGCCAACATTGTATTCTTGCTTACACTGCAAGGACAGTTAGCTGGTGTGACTGGCCATTTGTCTTGCCTTTGAAAAAGAGCATTGAATTGGGACGACTTGCCATTTATCTTGTCTTTGTACAAGAGCAGTAAGTTGGGCCAATCAGGCACCCCCTGACCTCACCTTGTAACTCCTGGAGCCTGGAATTGCACCCGTCTGATAAATGTCAGAACTGTACATTCTGGGTAGTACTGGAATTGTATAGTTGCTGTCTAAATATCAAGATTGCATCATATGGATTGTGACCAAGACAGAAAATAACTGATGCCTAAAGTCAATCATCTTGAGACTCTATAAACAGCTGCACCAAGGAAAGCCCTTTGAGGTCTTCTGGTCTGCAGTGGGCTGCACCCAGTAACTGCCTCTGAGTATGAGGCTTCTCAGAAGACTTCGAACTCTGTCAGCATAACCTGGGCTGATCTCCATGAGATACAAACTTTGTGTGTTGAGAAAATAATTTGATTTAAAGTATTTCACTGATCTCAAGGAGAATTTTTATGATATTGTGTGTGAATTAATTCAAAACATAATATCCTGTCACTGTCATTTTAATAGTAATTTCTTTCTAGTCACTCTGTAAATGCTAAGTTAACCAGTGATTAATAGCTGCTAAATTCCTGTGATTCTCTCTGTTACTAAGATAACTGCTAAACATATCCCTTAGACATAAACCATTGTGGTCTAAGGCTGGTTCTGGATCCAGCTGCACCTAGGCTCCTCTCTGAGAAGAAGTTTAGAAAGCAAGGGTGTCCAGTCCAAACCTTGTGACTCAATGGGAGGGTCTCCCTTATGCCTTACACTTTTCTTTTACTCTGTTTAAATCATTCCACTTAAACCCTCTTCAATTTTGTATTCCGTTCATTTAATAAGTAATACAGTGAACCTTGCCAGTGAACTTTGTAAAATCACATTCTATAAATTTTGAGTAAAATCTTTTCTTGCAAAACTTTTGAGTGATTATTTAAGCGACCTAACCACTCATTCACGACAGATGGTTTGGGTTGGAAGGGACCTTATAGACCATCTAGTTTCAACCCCCCTGCCATGGGCGGGGACACCTTCCGCTAGACCAGATTGCTCAACTTCCCATCCAACCTGGCCTTGAACTTTCCCAAGGAGGGGGTATCCACACGTTCTCTGGGCAACCCATTTCAGTGCCTCTCCACCCTGATAGTGAAGAATTTCTTTCTTATATTGAATCTAAATCTACCCTCTTTCAGTTTAAAGCCATTGCCACTTGTCCTATCACTCCATGCCCTTGTAAAAAGTCCCTCTGCAGCTTTCTTGTAGGCCCGCTTCAAATACTGGAAGGCTGCTCATAGGTCTCCCAGGAGCCTTCTCTTCTCCAGGCTGAACAGTCCCAACTCTCTCAGCCTTTCTTTGTGACAGAGGATCCCTATGACAGTAAGTATCAGAGGTATCATCCCTCTAATAGTAGGTATGAGAGGCAACACTTTTCCCTTCAGCCAATTCTTGATGCCCTTGACAACATTTCAAATGTAGGGCATATCAAACTGAAACTACTCTGGAATCAGGTATGGACTGAGAAACTTGGGCTGCTACATTCCTGGTGTGCCAGCAGCTGCTCATCCCACCACCTCATCCACGATGTGAGCAAAACCAGTGCTTGGTCCTCCTTCCAGGTGGAGGAGTCAACATTTTCAATTCTATATAAGCACCTATAGCACAGCCAAAACTCAGGCTTTTCTCTTTGGTCACATTTTTTGATGCAGTTTTCACAAGATACCCTCCTGCTCGAAACTAGATGCTGGTTTTGATGATGCGGCCCAATACGTTCTTGCAAAAGACAGAAAGGAGGCAAGTCACAGAAGTTTGAGTACAAGTCCTACTAAACACTTATTTCAGTCTCTATTTATGTGAATGACTCTGTAAGTGTGACTGGAGATATTCAGTAAAATACCAACATTCTAGCAGAGTAAATAGATAAGACAGGTAAATGTTACCTCTGTCTTCTCTCGTCACTGGGAAATGTTGTGTGTTTAATATAACGTTTTGCCATTGTCTTTATTCATTATAAAAAAATAGTTTTCTAACAGAAGTCAGAGAACAAAGAAAATGCTATCAATCACAAACTATTTATGCCATTCATTGATTAACTGATGACTACAGATGTTTTTTCAATGCTTTAGATTACTTTGAAGTTTTCCTATTTATTTAATGATGTAAATATACCTGATTTAACTACATTTATGTCACTTTGGAATTCTTTACCTTTGGTAGTGGGGAAGAAGAAAAAAGAAACCCTGCTGTATTTCTCATAGAAGGTCGATGTGTGATTCAATTGACCAAAGATAGATACAAACCTTATCCATAACTAGACCTAACTGAGTCTTTATGGTCTCATTTATATTCAATTAAGAGAAACGGGCACAATTAGTGCTGTCAATCTGATGCTAAAGTAGACATCTGTAATAAATCAGATGAATTGTGGCCTTGAGATGCTTCTTTCTCTTCATTGGCTTTAGAGGAAGAGGGAATTACCTAGCTCTTGTCTCTGTATTGCCTTATAGACACCTGAAGACAAGTGAGATAGATAAACCTACTCTAGTGATCTAGCTATGACATTATAAAAAAGGAGTCTGACCAATTATTAAAACCTACCTATAATTATAGGGATTCAGCAAACTGTTTTATCTTAACATGAACACCATTCATACACATTAACTAATTTGAAAAACAGGTGATCATATGATCAGATCCCATAATGAGTAAATTTATATTTCTCCATGACACTGTATCATTCAGAGTACATGTTCATGCACACAGAAAAAATATTCAAGTGGCATATTAAACATTGCTGTTTTGGACTTGTACCAATGGTTATAAAATGGTCTATGGAGCAAGAACATGCTCTGCTGCAAAGAATGGCAGTCATCATAACGAACCCTCCGGTGTTTACAATGCAGTTTAGACAACAGCTACAACTACAGTAGTGCTAACTGTGCCAGATTACCTTCATGTGGATAAAGAGTCACTTCAAAGCATTGAGTCATTTAAACTATTTGAGAGACTTATCGTCTGGAGTAAGAAGCGTTTAGCTTTGTGCCATCATTCCTATTAAATAACTGACAGGCATGTGGAAGTGTTATATTCTGCTGGCTCAGAAAGAAGCAAAGAAGTCCATTTCTTCTACACTGCATATTCCAGAAGATAACACCCTGTAGCAGTGATATCCTTAAATTTTTAAGCAGGTTCTTTGTTTTGCCTCAAAAGAAATTAAAAGTGAGAAAAGAGAAACAAGACATAAAGTTTTCCAATTAATTTATCAAAAAAGGAAAATAATTTCATGAACCTCACAGTGTTTTCCAAGCTTCCTTATTTGTGACCTGGTGTACATACTGATTAGTTTGGCTAATCCCTTAAAGACAGCATAAAATGTGTGTGACTGGGAATTCCACTTAGACTGTAAGATGCAGGTATTAAATATGACTCCTGCATTATCACTGCCTTAGCTATTTGCCAGATTTTGCTTATATAAAGTTGCTTGCCAGAACACAAACAGGTAAGAAAACAAAATAAGGAAAAGGTGACTCACATTAGCACTTTATTTCTTCAAATGAGCAAGAAACCCCCACTAGGGGCAGGGCAAAAGAGCCACTTTATAAAGCCATTACTAATACTCTCATGTGTATTTTGTTCAATCAAAAATTATCCTGTGCTAAGGTCATAGTTTTAAATTGTCTTGATTAGATGTGTGATATGTTCAAAAGGAAACTGTAAAATCTTGAGGCATGAACACTTACAGCTGTCAATGTGAACTGAATCTTTTTTTCCATGCAGTGTGCACAGTGACACCACATCCTTTCCAGTGAAAAGAAAGGTTTGGTTTGTTTTCTATTTTTGACTGGCACTCTTGGCACAAAAAATGGACATTCTTATTGTGCAAAACCAGCAGTATTCTTTTTATATACATGTTTTTGGTTTTGTATTCAGTCCTAAAAAGCAGGAACCTTTTAAATAAAAATATGAATTGCATTTTTTGGGAGGAATTTTTAAGTCTTGACAATTCTAATGGATAATACCCTAAATAAATAAATCAATTAAATAAGCCAACATCCTCTGAATCTTGCTCTGGATATCTGAAAAGGAACTTAACTGTTGAGATTCAAATAGCATTAATCACAGAATCATAACATTACTCATTGTGTAGAGCTTCAGGTATTCTCTATGGGAAAGAGTTAATTGAAAGATTTCAGAAGCTTTGTTAGGTATTATCATGTTAAGGAAATTGTTCTGTAATACTGATTTTTGTGGCCTTGTACAGTTATACTCATTCAATTTTTATCTGAACATGAAATTGTTCTTTCAGAGTTCATTTGAAAACCAAAGGACTACATAAAAAGAATTTTTGTATTTTCACATTTTAATGATTTTCCACCAAGAATCCCCTGGCAGCCTAAAACATTAATTGAATGAGCAGGCCTGGCATATAGGCAAAGTTTCTGTCTCATAAATGAGTAAACTGATATAGACAGACTGAATGGCAGAGACAGAAGCTGAGGTCCTAGCTCTAGACTGTCTTCAGCTAGACCAGTATTGAAACATGTTTATAATTTTAAACGTGTAATTAAGTGTTATTACTGTTAAATCACTTGCTTATGTTCGGACTGCACTAGAAATTCATGCAAACAGTACTTTACTGTTGTCTCAATTTCAAGTAAGAGATCAAGGAAGAATGTGGTAGATTTCAGTGTCACTGCTTCTCCAAAAGTATAGTCAAGAATGTTGACAAAAATTACTTAATGAAATGATTTGAGGAACATGTGGAAACTCATTAATAGTCTAGAAGCTACTTGCAAGACCTTCAAACTTCCACAATCTGAACAAAGGGACCAGGAATCTTTATCCTAAGGGTCTATTTGTATATCTTGATCTTTCTGTTTTAATCTGCTATTTGATTTACTCTGCTCTCTGACCTCTAAGGCCTCTTGATCACTCTAAAACTTACTGATTTTTTCCTGAACTTGGACCTATGACTCAAAACACTGCAGTCTTTCTTGTTCCTCTTTTCACCACCAAAGAGAGCATGGGTATTCTCCATGAAATTTAGTAGATATTACAAGTACGGGAACTAATATTTCTCTTCATGAAGATGTGCTGCTTATGCTTATCTTACTGGGACTTGAACCTAGCTTGATAAAGTTCAAAATACAGATTTGTGTGTACAGCCACCATTGCAAGTATTGAGAATGTGATTGATTAATCTGACCTATTTAGCTGTCAAAAGGTCTCACTGCAAATTTTGAGACCCCTCTCAGTAATCATCGGGGAAAACAATATTCTCCGAAGAGCAAATAGTTTCGTCTGTTGCCCCTGATAGTTAACTCCTGTAACTTCTGTAACTTGCTTAGTGGTTCTTCAGTCTTTAGCTCCCAGCTTGTGGTTCTTCAGTCTTTAGCTCCCAGCTTGTTTGTACTCAGCCTCTTCTTGTGCTTTAGTTCCCAAATTACACTATTATTAACATCCAAATGACCGTATTAAGGATAGGATAGAATAGAATAGAATAGAATAGAATAGAATAGAATAGAATAGAATAGAATAGAATAGAATAGAATAGAATAGAATAGAATAGAATAGAATAGAATAGAATAGAATATTCCAGTTGGAAGGAACCTACAACGATCATCTAGTCCAACTCCAACTGCATATTTAAATTACCTTATCATGAAAGAACCAGAGAGATATCGGTTTCTGTTACCTTTTTAATTTCCTTTTTTTTTTTCTCTCCACAAATTCTGCAACTTGGAGGCTTTGTATTTTGTGGCAATGTATCACCCATGCTTGCATTACACTGTTTCATGCTGGTTCACTTATGGTATCCAATCGCTGGCAATCAAGGATCTGATTAAATTTTTTATCTTTGTATTGTTAAGGGAAGTAAAAGAAGAAAAGGAGAGACTGAAGCATGTGATAATTAATCAAAATGTCTGCTATATAGACACACAAAGTTGTGTTACTTATACTTGTATTCACAGGCCCAAAATGCCATTTCTTTACACTTATATGATGAAAGGGAAATAGGTCTTTTCCTAAAGGAAAATAGGTCTTTGGCATGGAGGGCAAATGATGTGGCAAGGTTTTACGCCTAGAGAGAAACTCTTTCTCCCTAGAGAACATGGTCTTGTCCATGCTACTTGATAGCACACTCACAGTTTGTCCAGTTTTGTATTGCGTTGGCTTGTGCTGCCAAAGTAGTAGGTCTGGGTATGGGATAAGACTCGTTTTCACAGACCAAAGCTGTGCCAGGGGACATGCTGGATGATCTTATATCAAAGACAACAAAAAGGCCTTCTTGAAGTACATCATCTGCAAAGGGAAGGCTAGGGAAAATGTGTGGCCACTGCTGAATGAGGTGGGTGCCCTGGTGGCAAAGGATGAAGAGAAGGCGGAGTTACTGGGCACCCACAAATCCATGGACCCTGATGGGATGTACCAACGAGTGCTGAGGAAGCTGGCAGATGTCGTTGTCTAGACACTCTTCATCATCTTTCAAAGGTCCTGGGGGACAGGAGAAGTGCTTGAGGACTAGAAGAAAACCAATGTTACTGCAGTTTTAAAACAGTGCAAGGAGGACCCAGGGAACTACAGGTTGGTCAGCCTCACCTCCGGCACTAGAAAAGTTATGGAAAAGCTCATTCTGGATGTCATCACCAAGCAAGTGGAGGAAAAGAAAGTTATCAGGAGTAGTCAGCATGGATTCACCAAGGGGAAATCATGCCTGACCAATCTGATAGCTTTCTATGATGGCATAACTGGCTGGGTAGATGAAGGGAGAGCAGTGGATATTGTCTGACTCAACTTCAGCAAGGCTTTCGACACCGTCTCCCATAACATCCTCCTAGGGAAGCTCAGGAAGTATGGGCTGAATGAGTGGTCAGTGAGGTGGATTGAGAAGTGGCTGAATGGCAGAGCTCAGAGGGTTGTCAGCAGTTCTCAGTGTAGTTGGAGGCCTGCAGCTAGTGGTGTTCCCCAGGGGTCAGTTCTTGGAACAGTCTTGTTCAGCTTCTTCATCAACGACCTGGATGAAGAGTTAGAGTGCACCCTCAGCAAGTTTGCTGATGACACCAAACTGGCATGAGTGGTAGATACACTAGCAGGCTGTGCTGCCATTCAGCGAGACCTGGACAGGCTGGAGAATTGGACGCAGAGGAACCTGACAAAGTTGAAGAAGGGCAAGTGCAGGGTCCTGCACCTGGGGAGGAACAACCCCATGCATTAGTACAGGCTTGGGGTGGACCTGCTGGAGAGAAGATCTGCAGAGAGGGACCTGGGTGTCTTGGTGGATGACAAGTTAACCATGAGCCAGCAGTGTGCCCTGGCTGCCAAGAAGGCCAATGGCATCCTGGGGTGCATTAGGAGGAGTGTGGCCAGCAGGTCGAGGGAGGTTCTCCTTCCCCTCTACTCTGCCCTAGTGAGGC